>Ga0136643_10009406_pt1 | contig 14374 bp, 7 predicted proteins | sample TergutLab28metaG_FD_96883 | JGI IMG/M metagenome (GOLD analysis project Ga0136643, IMG submission 96883) | Labiotermes labralis P1 segment gut microbial communities from Petit-Saut dam, French Guiana - Lab288 P1 (version 3) (version 3) | ecosystem: Host-associated > Arthropoda: Insects >... | reverse complement strand
GACCGGCACCGTTGACGTTTTTGATCCGCGTTCAGGCATTTCGGGACCCACTTCGCGGAGAGCTTCCGCATGTCCAAATCTTCATGAATGATGGACCCAACTCGCTGACGTGATATGCCCTGTTGCTCAACTTTTGATTTAGCCGAAATCCGGCGGTCTTCCAAAATTAGCTCGTGAATTTGGTCAATAATCTACGGGATGGGTACTGTTTTGGGTCATCCAGGGCGAGGCGTATCACAGGTGGAAAAACTGGGCCACCCAGTTTTTGACGCTGGCATACAATAGTGCGTGTTTCCCTAATGTGTCTGTCAGAATGGTCTGAATTTCCTTCGGGGCCTTGCCTTGCAAGGAAAAAAAACTTGATGACACCTCACGTCTCCATGTTGTTGAAATCGCGCGCGTCGTCTGACATGCTTCCTTTCAGCCTATGGAACAAGAAAAGACTTTCAATTCTGCACATGAACAGAACCCTCTTTCCAACGACACTATAGATTCCGTCCTACGACATCGGGAAGTAGATCGGGCTAAGGACTTATCAACACCCTCTCGCAAGCACGTGTGCATGTTTCTTGCAAAATTAAGGTGTAAAATTTGAATTACAGGAACTGGGTAGTTCGTGTTACTAGGATGATCCTAAGAGGGGTACGAAGGCATAAGTGGAGATATATCTATGCTATTTATATGCACTGTTCTTACTTGTTAAGAGACTGAAGACGAACATTCGAATTCCCTCAGTAATTTGACAAGGAAGTCTGATCCACAGTCACGTTATTGCACTGAAGACTCTTCCGTTAACCCTCTAATGAAAATCATCTGTGACACTATAACACTCAACTTGGGACCCACATTTTCCAGTTCTGTTTCACTTTAGCACTAAAATCGCCATGCAGATGGGCACAGAATAAGGTTTTAACGAACCAGACCGGAATCATAAATAGCAGCACTGTCTTACTACGCACCATTCTTCTTTCTACGTCATAACTCGCTTGTGGTATCGAACATGTTAGCAGTATCTTAATGACTGCACCGCCTTGTAACGGAGCTGTAAACAGAGAAATCGAGTATGTAAATGAGACATCCGATAACTTGATATGTGGCTTCCAGAATGACGGCAGGCGAAACAAAAAAGGGAAATTGCAACCAGACAGTCAGATTCCACTAGGGGGCGCGATAAGTTACCGCATCGTTCCTTTTCGTAACAGCAGTGAGAGACGCTGGCTTGTGCATGCAACGAATTTTTTCACAGGCAGTGCGTCATGAATATGATGAAGCACTTCGAAAGTGAGCTACCTTGCAAAAGAAACCACGTCTCCATGACAGCAACCAGTATGTTAATGCCTTTTTCGGGAAGTACTTGAATTTTCTTCTGTGTATCTTACAAACACCCAAATGTACGCTGTAGGAAATGTGAAAAATGTTCATCTTAAAATAGGAGGTAAATAGTAGACAAAATATTTTATGAAGAGGTAAGAAATAAGTGGCTGATCACGGTGCCCGTGCGATCAATTGTGTAGGTCTGCGTCTGCTCGATTGCTGGGATCACGAGTTAGAATCCAGCTGAGTGCATGGATGTTCGTCTATTGTGTTTGTTGTGTGCTATGCAGGTAGCAACCTCGTCGATGGGATGATCACACTTTCAGAGGATCCCTACTGTGTGTGTGTGTGTGTGTGTGTGTGTGTGTGTGTGTGTGTGTGTTTGTGTGTGATCTATATACCTCAACCATGAGTCGTCCTAGGTCTGAACTGGGCTGTTGCGACACACGTACAAATAAGTGCGTAAGCACTGTGAATAGCAATAAATTACAGCTGCTGTGCCAGTAGTCTGCGTTATATCGATATGTACACTAATAATCAATTACTGTGGTAATTAGAGAATATTTGAATGGAAGATGCAGGTCATTGTTATTTCATTCTGGGAAGAGAGGTCGTGTGGATTGATTTATGGACACCAGCGTGTGGAAGGATTCTACTGCCTTCTTCTTTAGGGCAGAAGGAGACAGTAACCTCCCTCGACATATACACTCCCTTATACTAATCTACAAGGTGTTATAGTTCAGGTAACTGCAATGTAAGGAAACTCGTATAAGAATAGTACAGTCCGTAGTGTTTGTACATGTGAGAAATACGTACAAGACGAAGTCAGACGCACAAGAAATTTGCGTCATGAAGAAAATACAGCAAAGAGTAGAAAAGACGTAAGAAGAACCGGATACTGAAACGTAGTTACAAGCCTCGTATCTGTCTACTCTTTGAGATAGGTAACCCCTCCGACTGATATCCCAAGGGTAACCAGGCAGAAATAAAACCTCCCCACTGGGGCTTTTATAGAAGCACAGGAAGTTTCGTAACGTATTTCTCCACTGCCAGTTTTTATCAAACAATTTAAAGGATTTAAAACTTAAAACTTATGCTAGAAGAGTGAGATAATACGAGTAATTTGATTTCTCACAGTACAGAAAGAGCATAACTGAAGGTGTCTGTGGCCGGGAGGGTGGGTGGGGATAATGACCAAATAGGCGGCTGAAGAAAACTTTATGCTGAAGATCTCCATAAATTGAATGCTTTGCATGTATTATGAATGGGGATCAGATGAAATAGTGTACAGTGGTCGGCTCGCGCAGAACACATGGGAGAGATATGAAAAATGAGTACAAAGACTGGATGCGAAAATTTGATGTGTAAATATGACTTACAAGAACGTGGGTTTAAATGGGAAGATAATATTGAAATGGATATTGAATAATAGAGAGTCATAATGGGTATGGACTGGATTAATCTGCCACCAGAAAGAGTGCACTAATGGGATGTTGTGATTGAGGTAATTGACCTTGTGGTTCAATAAATGGTCGGAATATTCCTAAGAAGCCAAAAGATTATTTGGTATTGAACGTTGCCTCTGCTGTGTGAAGTTAGTTAAGTTTGGAGAATTTCAAATATAATATTCATGTCCAAAGGTCGATTAAATGTAACATTTCTCTGATATCGCGTCTGAAATTTGTCGTCGTCGCTTACGAACTGGGGTGGTTTCGTTTTACTTTGATTTGATTAAATTCGTTTGCGAACTGCCACTGAAATTGCACTAGGAATATTGAAACGGGCAGCTGATTTTCAGAACTGAGTTCGGAAAACAGATTCAATAATCAATAGAAATGAAACGTTAAAAAGCTGTCCTGTGTACTGTTATTTGTGTCGTTAGAAAGTAAATATTAAAGTAAATGACGTGGATTTGGATTCAGTTGTTGAACGGGCGTGAAGTTGAGTCGCACCAACAGAAAGTGCGTCAGGTGTTTGATTTTGGCGTGCTGCATCACAGCGACTTAATACTGTATAGTTCTGTAATGTGCCAAATTTGTATTTCTTATGCATGGAATAGTGACCCAAGTAGCTTTTAAAAAATTCATATGTACGTATTTATGTAATATATTGTTACCTTTTGCAGTAGTTAAATTATTTAACTAAAAAAATCAAATTTTTTTTAAAGATATTAATTTATAATACTACACGTTTCGGCTTAACAGCATCTTCAGGTTTACCACCAATACAGAAGGAAGTTTATGAAGCCTATTACATATCACATCAAATATGAAAACTAATTTACTTACTTACTTACTTATTTACTCCATGATGCAGAGTTCTTTTTGATTAGCTAACTGGTTTGCAGCTAGTCAAGAAATTCCCCGCATTTCACGGAACCCGAAGGTTCATTACCGCACTCACAAACGCCCGCCACCTGTCTCTATCCTGGGCCAGACCAATCCAGTCCATATACCCACATCCCACCTCCTGGAGATCCATCCTAATATTATCCACCCATCTACGCCTAGGTCTCCCCAGTGTTCCATTTCCTTCCGGTTTCCCCAGCAAGAACCTATACACCCCCTCTCTCCTCACACATACACACCACATGCCCAGCCCATCTCATTCTACTCGATTTTATCACCCGCACAATATTGGGCGAGGATTCTCCTCAAAACCATGAAAACTAAGTTACAGATATAAAATATAAAACATATTATTATGAATGCAGACAGGAAAGTATTGATTACCTTCAGTTAATGGACCTGGTTAGTATATTTTTGTTATATTGTTTATATATATTACTTTATTTAAAGGGATGTTTTAATTATTCCATTGTATATAATCATATTATGATGTTGGCACAAAAACAACAATGAAACTCATCAAACATAGCTCTGTTTATAAATGACACTCTACAGTGCTACATGTTTAGATGTCCAAGGAACCACCATCAGGCAATTCATACAAAACCTGTAAAAGCACACCAGTTTCACAAGTTGACTCAGAATAAGATTGTTATATTATTCATGGTCGCATCGTTATAGGTACAGGAATTTGAAACAAAAGGTTCTGGAGTGTAGCAAAAACTTGTAGATCTGGTATGTTTTAGAGGTTTTGTATAAATTGCCTGATGGTGATTCCTTGGAAATCGAAACATGTAGCATTGTAGGGTGTCATTCATTAAACAGATTTATGCGTGACTGGTGAGTTTTGTTTTGATTTTACGCGAATTTTGCAAAACAACTGGATGACTGAGATTAAGTCTTTTGTATCAGTACGTTTACATACATCTCTTTTACTCAATTTTTTTCTGACTTGATTTTTAATGATCTTTGGAATCTTGCTACTATGTTGATATTATAGCTGAAGATGGCTGTTAAGCCGAAATTTATACGATTATAAATAAATCTTTCATGAAAACTGTACCTTCTTTTAGTATTATTTCATGGTTCAAGATATCTCTTGCTCAACTGGTTAAGAAATTCTTTCCTTTTGAGGAAGGATTGTCACTGTTTTATGAACGTCAGCACTCGCACTGTACCCCATACTCGTCTAATCTCTACTACATCGTAACTTGATATTTTTCTGTCAGTTATACTTTAGTATTATAAGCTAAACTACGCCAATATGTCTGAACCCTTCATTCTGCCTGTGGTTCATCTGTCTCAGTGTCATTAATTTTCCCTCCAAGCATGATGCATAACTCGTTTAACACCGAAAATGATGGATAATTTCGGAGTGCCATGTTCTTAAGTTTATTCTATCTCGTTGTAAATATTATTATCTTAAGTGCACTCATTAGTAGTACAGATACTGTCAGCATACTTACACGGTGGTATTACAGATACTTATTACTAGTATAAGTGCACAGTAATAGTGCAAATATTATTCTTATAAATGCACGGTTGTAGTAGCAATACAGATTTTGTCAGTAGAGCAGCACAGTAGGAGTACAGATATTGTCAGTATAAGTGTACGTTATCAGTACTGATATTGTCAGTATAAGAACACAGTAGAAGAACAGATATCAGTATAAGTGCATAAGTAATAGTACAGGTATTGTCAGTATAAGAGTACAGTAGTAGTACAAATATAGTCATTGTAACTGCACGGTCAGTATAAGAGCATAGTAATAGTACAATCGGCACATGAGGCTGCATTTACCTCCCAGGAAATATTCCTGGTACTCATTTCTGTTAGAAGCTGAGTCAACCCCGGGGCCATATTGCGGGCGGAAGGATTATGTCAAATGAAAAATTCCAATTACACCATCGGGAATCGAACCCGAGACCTTCCGGCTTGTAGAGCAGTGCCTCAACCAACTGCGCCACCGCGTGCCCCGCATAAGTAACAGTAGTAGTACAAATAGGCCCCTTGAGTCTGATGAGAAGACGTGTTGTCTAAGATTTTTTATTTTGAGAGATTCAATGCTACAAATTTCATACAGCTTTTCTTGTTATTGTGCGCCACCAGGCCTAAAGATTTTATTTCTCTGTTAAGATTGTTTATAGCTTGTGTATACATTCTGATGCAATTAGCTAAATCCTCCAATACAGTTCAGGTGATATCTAATTTGTACACATCTGGAGAGAAAACTTTTTTTCACATACCAGAGGATTTGCATGATATTAGCTCCCGTTTCTAAATTAGTTCGGAGAGAAATATCTCATGACATTAGCTTCAGACATATAAGTTCGTGTTTCAGACGAGAACTATAAACCGAGTGATTAGCATGCAATAGATTATTGCTTGGATAGCGGACAGTCTAACTATGAACAAAATTCCTTGAGAGAGTAATATAGAAGACACACGCAAGATGTTGCACTGCTTATATCAGTTATAATAATGAAGAGAGAATTCAAGCCATCCACAAAGCGGGTTATTACTTAAACGTCATAATTCATGTCTTGTTCGTAGACTGACCCTATGAAATAACTACTTGTTATTTATTTGATTAGGCTGTGTGCTGCTTGCACGAGAGGCCAACTTTGAAAGGATTTTGATGATAACACTGAGGTGATGGCAACATACTAACATTTTTGTCAGTTCGGGAACATATTTCATACTTCTGCGAGCACGTACAGAAAACAGTTTCTTGAAAATTAAAATGCTCTTTAGCAGTTTCTTTTACCACACACCTCTATCTTATGCGGAGTTTAAGCTTTAAAAGACCCTTAACTCTCCACAAGCTTAATCTTGGTACCTCTAATGGTAGGTCAAGGTGCGACCTTTACCCTTACCTATATGCTCGAAAGACGTCAAATTTATGATTGAGTGTTCCTGCTGTAAACAAAAAGGCAAGAACGTGACCGCCACATAAAATATTTTGTTTCTGGTTGTTTGGCGATAATTGATAAACCATGGTAAATAAGCACTTGACAGTTTATTTGAAAATACCGTGAAAATGCCTACGACTTTGATATAACCGTCATTGACAGTTATAATTTGAGCTCAGTGCGTAAATATGAGGTTAGCTAGTGAGTAGTCAGGAACACAGATTGTGGTGTTATAAAATAAACTTCTAAATATTGCGTTTTTGTTTTTCAAAACAGAACTGTGTCTTTACAAGTCAGGCAATATAAGTATAACCTAATATTGAGGCGCGTTCAAGTAACGATTGTTGCCCTGGAAAAACAATAATTATAACATATTTTGATTGTGCGTGTCTGTAGCCTTAGTTGCCCAGCAGAAGCCGCATGCTACATATTGTATTGTCGTCTGTGGCCTGTCCAGCTCTACCATATGTTTCCACCGTTTCTCATAATTAGCACCATTTTCGCGAAAAGAAAATTTATTGCACATAAAATATGTGTTTTGATTTTCTCTACAATTTTTTTAAAAATATTTTTTATTCTTTTAAGAATTGAGAAAGAAATTGTTGTAAATGTGCATAGGTCGTCACGTAAAGTACCTGTTACTCTTGTCTTATTTTCATAAAAATTGAATTTTCTTGACATACTTTCGAAAAATACGTAAATATAAGCTTTCATGAAATCCATGCACGGGGAGCAGATATGTTCTATGCGGACGGACAAAGCTAGTGGTCGTTTTGCGCAATTTTGCTAACTCGCCTAAGAACATTTCTGTGCTAGACCCTCCTGACGTAAAGATGAGTTGAATCGTTATGACCTGGAAGAAATGATCGGTTATGTGTTTTAATCAGTTTTCGTATTCACGTTTTCTTGCAGGTGCAATTTAATTATGATTTCCTGAATTTTAATGCCCTAAAATTAGTGTAAACAGATTATGATGTCCTTTAAATGGAAATGTTTCGTGAAGTTACAAACCATAAGAGCCTTCCTTTGTGTGCACTGGGTTTTATGTTGCCTACATTGTCTGTTCGATTGTTCGGCGATAAGGAAATGAGATAGCGCAGTAGGTATAGTGATTCAGATACGGACTGGATGACCCAAAATTCGCCACTAGGTTCCTTTCCAAAATTTACAGTCCGGTTCTGGCGCTTGTCTAGCCTTCTTTTCAATCTGTATTTGGGGCTCTTTTCTTGGGGTAGGTGGCCGAATTGTGAGGCAACAATCTGCCTCCATCTAGCGCCGGGTTTAGGAATGAGTGGATATTCAACTCCACTCTCCCCTTACGTCTTCATAGCTTGAATCCGGATAACTTTAAAGTACATTTTTCTGACATACCGCAAGTTGAGTTGAATAAATAAATATTGTACTGCATGTTACTGCATTAGGTGAGCGATGTTAAGTTGTGGTATTGAACTTGTGACTGCTGATGTAGTGTGGTAATGTATCGGTACTTCTTTATGGAACTGACTGTATATTAAGTATATGTAGCTGTGTCTTATTTTTAGTTTGATATAAAACAACTTACTGATGCAAGGAACCCGGTGGGCAGTCTCTTATGCTTCTGTATTTATTTTCACTATGTTAACAATACGACCAAGTTGAATGCAGGAAAAAGAAGAATAAAGGGGGATCTTAAAAGAAAGAGAAACAGGAAAACAGGAAGTGGCCTAAAGTGAAGCAAGTGATTGCCAAACTAAGAGAGTAACAGAGCTCACAAGAGAGTATCTCTGGAATTTCCAATCTGCTTGTTGTAGAGTTAAGCTTCAGTATTTTCTCTATTGGAAAGCCTGGAGGGCAAGAGCTGCAGACCAAAGAGATCCATACTAATAATGTTGCAGGCATGCACGACGCCCGTGGCAACGCGGAATGGAGGGGGAACTCCGAGTACTGAAGGCTAAGCATCCGATCTGCAAGGTTCGAAATCCAAACAACGGCACCGTGGATAGGACTGCTCTTGATCTATATATACAGGCCAAGTGGGATGGTGTCTGTCAGGGCAATACTGGAACAGGAAGGTACACAATTCGCTTGAAGAGTGAACCATGTCCTTTGTTCGATTCTTGGGCACACTGGACACACCAAACGGAGACTAGATGAGCTCGATCCGTCAGCAGTAAAGTGTCTAAATGAAGACACAAGGCTGCTTAACTCTGGGGAAAGGTACTGAGTGCAGAACTCACGGGATAATATCGCTCACGGAATTCTATACTTGTACAATCCAAAAATGTACATTTGGAGTTAATACAACGATTCAGCTAAAACATTTGGCAAATATATCGGACAATACCTTGCAACCTACTCGCTAGATGCCATTGTTGTCGGATTAAGTTGTTATATTTCTGACCTAAATCTTAGTATTAACTTGGAATGGGCAATTTTTGGATAGTGCGTCTATTGCATTCAGTGAGCGACATATGAGTGGGGGTCACGCACGACTCTGAATATGGCGTCTCGAGATGTCTCACCTTGTGTGGCCGAACGTCTTTAAGATATTTGGAAATGGTTCATGGCCTCTTAACGCGAATGATTCCCGATTCACTCTGTCAGTTACCCTCACGTCAAATTCGATATGTAAGTGGCAATAAATAATATTCCGATTAACGTTGCAGTGATCTTGACCACATTCCGCAATACTGGTAAATGTGACAGCGAATCGGTACAATGTCTAACCTTTGGGTTGATGACGGAAGAATCGGGGTTAAGCGTAGGTTTCTGGCGGATGTAGAGGGTGTTCTTCATCACCCAGACTTCTACCTGTTTGTAGAGGAAATCCTGTTCTGAGTGTGAAGCGACAGGGGCCTAAAGTTCATCATTCATCTTCATGTGCTTCGAGGTTAAGAATATGTACAGCTATGCCTCCACCCTACCATATGGATTAAAAGCTTGATGGTTAATTAAGTACGGGGCACCTTTCATTTTATCGCCAAGTAATAACACTATATTGCATGGTTTCTGTTGTGTTTCCAGGAATAAACTTTTGTCTGATGGGTAGGAAATAACATTTCCAAAGTTAGGTGATACTGAGAGTGTAGGTATTGTATGTATGTATGTATGTATGTATGTATACATGTATGTATGCATTATATATGTATGCATGTATGTATGCATGTATATATGCATGTATGCATGCATGAATGCATCTATGTATGTATGTGTGTGTATGTATGTATGTATGTATTTATGTATGTATGTATGTATGTATCTATGTTTGTATGTATGTATGTATGTATGTAGGTACGTACGTATATATATGTGTATGTGTACGTATATATGTATGTATGTGTGTGGGTGTATGTGTGTATGTATGCGTGTATGTATGCATGTATGTATGTATATATGTGTGTATGCATGCATGCATCTATGTATGTGTGTACGTGTGTGTATGTGTGTATGTTTGTATGTATGTATTTATGTATGTAGGTACGTACGTATGTGTATGTGTATGTGTACGTATGTATGTATGTACGTGTGTGTATGTATGTATGTATTTATGTTTGTATGTATTATGTATGCATGTATGTATGCATGCATGCATGAATGCATCTATGTATGTGCAAGCATGCATGCATGCATGAATGCATCTATGTATGTACGTATGTATGTATGTATGTATGTATGTATGTATGTATGTATGTATGTGTGTGTATGTGTGTATGTATGTATGTACGTACGTATATTTGTATATATGTATGTAGGTACGTACGTATGTGTATGTGTACGTAAGTATGTATGTATATATTTATGTATGTTTGTATGTATGTAGGTACGTACGTATGTGTATGTGTACGTATGTATGTATATATATATATATGTATAATGTGTATTTCTGTGTTCAGACATACACAAGCGTGTGTCTCCTAGACGATCTAATTTCGGAATTCTTCATCCCCAAAATCTATCGTAAAATTCGTCCTCAGAGAATAAACCTTTAGAGTTTAAAAAGTAACGCAATCTCTTCCACCTGGCCGGAACAAAGAAGAAATTTCTTCTACAGCACTGTAACATAATATGTGTAGGGACGCTTCACGTCCAAGCTAGGAGCCTGCGGGAAAGGATAACTGCCATTCTGATTAGATATTGTCTGGTTCCTAACCTATGCCATCACAAACTCTAGCCTGTGAAGGTGATCATAAGAAAGTTTCAAGCGAAGGAATCACTTGAACTAATGATTAATCTCTTCTAAAATGTAACAATATGCACCGGTAAAAATTTTCGGATGTGTTAGACATACGTACCCTCGTGAAGGTGCAGGCAGCAAATTCCTCGTCCGCTACTCTATGGCAGATGAGCATTCCATCTCATAAGATAGCAATCAGCATGGTTACATTCGTGAGAACTTCAACACTTTAACTGAACACATTCATTTTGCTGCGCTTGACCCAAGATAGTATGTGTGGTTTTGTGCAGACCACCCGTTCGTAACCCTGTAGAGACATGAATATGTGTTTACGTTTTCTGCATCGTGTTGTCTTACATTGGTGCAGTCTCATTAACAAAGATATTTATCGAACATCTGAAGGTGTTCGTAATTTCAGAGTTCAATCCACTGTGATAAATGAGATGTTGTAACCTACAATAGAAGAAAAATACGTTTCACTGATTCACATTTTAAAGTCCAGTGTTAAAGATATATATCACTTATTGTAATATTAGTAAACTATGCATTTTTCGGTGTATTTGTGCATCTTATATAATCCTTACAGTAGAAAAAATACCGATTATTTCCTTGAATTACATTAGCAATATGGTCTTTGTAATGCAGACGGGCTGTGTTTTCTATGAAACATTAACTGAAGTTTAAGGTCAATCATTTGGATGAAAGAATCTTCGAATTCAGTACGTATCCGGAATGTTCTGAGACCTGGCACCTCGATGAAAGTGTTCGGGTTCTCGTCTGTTTTCAAGCGAAGGTTGCGACAACTTTCAGGTTGCTGCTATATACATCGCATGTAACCGTCCGTCTAAAGTCATCAAAAGTACGTGTAATACTTTTGTTTTTAACGACCAGCACACTTTTTTTCCAAATTGTGTGCTTAACTTGAAATAGGAAAGCATAACCCTGTGGCGATTATTTCAAGAAATTATTTCTCACCTACGAAGTTCTCATTAGGCGCTTTCGCTAAATTACGAAACGCGACTATGAGCTTTGCCAGATCTGTGAAACTTTCTCTCCGTCGATCCGTCTGTCTGTCCACCCGCGCGGTGGCGCAGTTTGTCACGGCACTGCGCTACAAGCCTGAAGGTCGCGGGCTTGATTCTCACTTATGTAATGGAACATTTTTATTGACATAATCCTTCCGGTTGCACTGTGGCTCTTGGGTCGACTCCGCCTTTAACAGAAATGAGTACCGGGAATATTTCCTGGGGTACAAATGCGGCCGGTGCGTAGGGATGACAACCTTAGCAACTTCATGGGAGCCTCAATGTCGTGGGAATCTCAGGGTCTGTACAGGAATTGCTTGTTTTACAGACCTCCCAATTTTTTTTGAGAAGATGGTTTTGTCGATGCTTTCAAATGAAGTGTTGTGTAGTTACGTTAACATTTTTTTTTAAGTTTTCGGTTATTGGCAGAGAAAGAGACATGTTTAGTTTGCATAGGTTCTCGGACTGATTCCATGAAATCAGCCCCTGAATGTTTCAATATCGGTCCATGAAACGTAATAGATTCGACGTTATTCCCACACCGACTCGCGAAAGTGTCGAAGAAAGAAACGCTCGACTGTTAACACGTAGATGCTGGTCACCCTGTCATCAATACGTCTCACGGGGAGGCGACTGGGCTGTAACAGCAACACGTCGCCATGTCCAGTCGCCACTAAAAGCTCTCGCCCCAGCGTGCATCATGGCTGACACCTGTATGTCACTGAGTCTGCCATTTTACATCCAGGTCCCTGTAGAGATGGAGAGTGCTTTAGCAGACTGAACAGACTTCAATAGAAACTGTCATTTTGGAAAGTACTCACCTTCATACACCACAAATCTCTAAGGGGCGTTAACTTGATATCCTCTTGTGCTCGGTTTAAATTAGTTTTCAGTTTTCAGATGCATGTGTTATTGACAGGAACAAGCTATCATACCGGCCCTGGGGCGCTTGGAAAGACCAAATTAATTCGTATCGCGGGTTCTTCTCCACGGGTTAAAGTGATCGGGGCGCGAATCCGACAAATCATCAACGTCTAAGGGCCAGATTACAATGAATGGAGGTGCACTTCCACTGTCTCTCTTACGACTTGGTAGTCAGCAGAGGCACAACTATGTTAGCGTGATTTACCTTCACTCTGAATAATATAGCTGCTTTGCAGCTAAATAAAATTTCATCCAACTGCATTTCATTTCCAAACACCTACTCGTCCCTCGCTCTCGAACTGCCGGTGCTAAACCACAGGATTATAAAACGTCATTAAATCTTGTTGCATTCTCTTTGTTAATTTAAAAGGAAGTTCATTCGCTCATTATTGCGTAGGACTGACGCAGTAGAGTGAATGCACCACAACCCTTCCCCAGCCACCAGTTCTTGAGGGACAGCATTTTATAGAGTGCAGCGCGAGTGTTGATCATTTCTACGTAGGCTGCAGGCGAATCTGACAAATGTTATCTATAACGGTACACTCCTTAGAGAGGTCCGTCGAAACTGAAATTGATAAGCGAGGTGAAATTATTATTATTATTATTGTTACGGACTACAAGTGAGTTTTCACCTGGTGGCAGCATTGAGTTTTCACACGTGCACACTTTGTGCCCACGCCATCTGTCAGGCACTAAGAGCAATTGTACATCAGTCTTTTAATAACATCGTGACCCGTATATCACAAACATCTTCAAGTAGTCTACACAAGCATCCAAAAATTTTTCATAAACATAAATATATTGTCTTAAGAAACATTTATGACTTTCCAGCTCTGTGTTAGTGGACGGAAGGATCTGTTAATTCACTATATTCCGTGACTGCTTCAGAATGTTGTATCCGAATTTAATGTCACCCTAATGTGAATCCTTGCTCGCAGTAGTCCAAACATTTCAGTTTTAACCTAGCGTCCCCCAAAAATTTTACATTTTTCCAATTCAATTGAGTTTATATCAGTAAATACAATAATGCTTTCCATTACGTAATATTCTACAGTTTGTGGTCGCAACTTCGTCCTAGGTTTCAGATATTCTTCCCTTCAAAGCGCAATATACATTTATTTCATTTTCACAGGAATGTACTTAGTAACCACAAGACAATAATAGAAATCATATTTTTACATAATTTATCCAATTCATTTTTTTAAGAGAAGGATATTGGAACGTATCGTGAAGTAGTACTTCACTAATTCGATACGTTTATTTCCATTGCGCCAAAATAGGCAGAACCCTGCCACAGCCCGTTAAAGAGTTAAAATAATTTAACAAGCTAGCTGTAGCTTGTTAAATTATTTTTCTGGCTTATGCCGATGATGTTAATATGCTGGGAGGAGGTATACATACTTTAAAGGAAAACGCAGAAGCTTTAGTAGCTGCTACTAGGGAGATTGGACTGGAAGTGATAAAACTAAGTACATGGTCATGTCTCGAGATCAGAATGCAGGACAAAATCACAGTGTGAGGACTGATAATAGTACCTTCGAGAGGGTGGAAGAGTTTAAATATTTGGGAACAACTTAACAATCCAAAATTCTATTCGGGAAGAAATAAAGACTAGACTGAGGTCAGGAAATGCTTGCTATCATTCGGTGCAGAATCTTTTGTCTTCCAGGTTGCTGTCCAGGAAATTAAAGATTAAG
>Ga0136643_10009405_pt1 | contig 14375 bp, 8 predicted proteins | sample TergutLab28metaG_FD_96883 | JGI IMG/M metagenome (GOLD analysis project Ga0136643, IMG submission 96883) | Labiotermes labralis P1 segment gut microbial communities from Petit-Saut dam, French Guiana - Lab288 P1 (version 3) (version 3) | ecosystem: Host-associated > Arthropoda: Insects >... | reverse complement strand
TAAAAAAGTGTGCAATGCTGATTTGAAACGTTTGGCATCATGGGCCAACTTTTTCAGCTCAAGTGGCAGGTGAGTAAAAACCTTTGCCCCTGAAAAGGCAATTCCCTTTTGGGAAAGTTTTAGGTGAATTGTGTGTAGATGAAGATCGTTTTTATTTCTTGTGTTAAACGAATGGTAATCCGTATTAATTTGAAATAGTTCTTTGTTTTTTATTACAAACATTATCAATGAGTATAGATATTGTGAGTAAAAAGGCAGAATCCCTGTCCTTCATTAAATAATAGCTGGAACAGGAAGTGACATAAAAGAGACCTTATTCTTGTCTTATTTCAGCAATTGTGATTGTTTTACTCAGTGTGGAAAATATTTGACCTTGGTTTCCTGTAATTTGATAATTCACGAATTGTAACACATGTTTTAGGGCTACTGAGCTGCTGTTTTCTTTGGCTTGGAGCACAAAGCAGAGCTCGTCTGATTGGCTGCTGGCACCAGAGTCTGGTCTCACAAAACTGTTAAGTGATGCACGAAGAAGTTTGAGTTTGTTTCAGCATCATGATGGTATCACTGGAACAGCCAAAGACCATGTTGTAGTAGATTATGCCAACAAGTAAGACACTAGGAATTTGTATAATGCCATTTGTTTGAATACTACATGTATGTCATTGTGTAAAGGGTAACATTTTTGTTATGTTGTTGTATGTAGTTAATTTTGTACAGTAGAATATACACACCATTGTAAGCTTTGAAGTGTATTATGTAGATATACGCAGTTATAAACAAACTAAATGCAGTTTACTGCATTACATCAATAAATGCATATAATTGTCATCACAACTGGTAGAACAGTGTTAATTAATATGAATTTTGCTGGTACTACTATTTTCTTTATCCTGTGCCACACACACACACACATTTAACATTAAACTTGACACTTAAGGTAAATCACGGGAAACTTCAGACACAAGGAAAGATAATGTGAAGTAGGGATTCCATGCACACCTCTGACTTCTGACATGCCATTGGTACTCCTGACCCTCACCATGTAAATCCTAACAAGGACTATAAACTTCAGCATTTACCATTAATGATTTAATTGCCTGCTTAATTGAGAGAGCCTATGATCATAAATTTATTCATGCATTGGAGATATAATTACATACAATATTTGAAGTTGTGTTGCATCTGATTTTAAGGATTCCTGACATAAGCTTGTTAATCTAGACTGCTATTTTTGTAAATAAAATGTTGAGTAATGCAGCTCTCTTACCCATAATTCAGTTTACCACTAAGGTCATAACATATCCATTGCTCTTCCAGGATGCTGGATGCTATCAATGGAATGCAGCATGTGATGCAACAAGCTGCCCACTTCTTGTTGTCTCCACCACAAGTGAGTGTATGAGTTATAAGTATTGAACTTTTACAACACAGCATTGATAAATTTATAACATCTTGATTTTTCATTATGCCAGGTATTATACCAGCCCAATTCGGAATTTGTATACTTTGACCTGGATGACATGCGGAAGCACCATTACAGCATTCCAGAGAAGACTGTTGTATTTGTTGGTGAAGGTTTGGAATCACAGAGAGTTGTGTTGTATAACTCCCTGACATGGAGACGCCAGGAATTGGTCACACTAAGGGTATCTACGCATAATTGTAAGGTAAGTTTTGCTAAACATTCATCTTTTTTGTATCTTGTACTGTTGAATCTTGTAATTTTCTGTTAGAATAACATATTTTGAATTGAATGTTGAATCTTCCACAGCTGTTTGTATTGCATGTTAGCTGACTGTTACTGGTAACAAGTATCTGAACATGCCAGAGTCACCCATACCTGCCATTCCTGATCCATTAGCACAGTGGCACACCATCACATTTACACTTTAAGTGGGGGGTATGCAATAGTGTTAATTTTTCAGTAAGGTATATAGGGCAGAGGGCAAATGTGGAATACCGTCTTTATCCTCATTTTGTACCATCTTACTTGTGGGCCAGCAGCCAGCCTGAAGATACAGTATACACCAAGAAAACATCTGTGCTCAAGAATGCAGACACAAACGTGATATGTCCTCCTTAGCTTTTCACTGGTGACCTGTCAGCATTGTCAACAGTGGCTAGAATCTAATGGTGGATATTTGAAGATCTGAGATAGTGAACTTTGTGGCACAAATCATTTTGTTTTATACATCAAAGATTATATTTCTTTGATATTTTTGGAAGGTGGAGAGGGAGGAGATTCATATACCATGACACATGCATTGTTGTAGCACTCAGTACATCATGTTTCATCTTGTCATTTAGTTGTCCAGAAAAGGAAAAGGAAGTGTGAGATGGATATTCCAAGTTATCTAGAACTAGAGAGAACAATGTTTGGGCAAATTTGTTGCAGGTTACAGATGCTGCTGGTGTCGGTATTCCCAGTCAGACTAGTCCTGTCTTTCAGGAATTGTCTCATGTTGTCGCAGACTCACATTATGACATCACTTTCATGGCAGATGTACCTCCTCTGGGTTTGACCACATACTTCCTGCATGCTGTCCTTCCTGCCCAGAATGTGTGAGTATTTTGCTTTTAGATTGTAATCAAGATAAAGTGATATATTTTCTGGTTTTCTGAATGTGGGAGACTTTCAGTAACTTGTGTATACTGTGCTGGTTTGAAGAGGATTGTGTTTACTGTTTTGGATGCATGTGCACATATGGTTTAACATTCCACTCTAGCACAAGTGAAATAATCCTAGCATTAAAGAAACTGAACTGAAGGTCCTTGTATTTTACTGAAATGGCCTACTGTTTGGCTGTTATGGTAGAAATGTTACTTATTAGTTTTTTTAAAGACTATCATTGAAAATCTCAGGATGCTGGTTACAGTTTTGAGTGAAGGGAACTAACACTTTTCTACCATTTTGCGACTAAAATTCTTTATTACGGTTCAAAAGAAGTGACTGTACTTGTATGGTACTGCCAATTCCAGTGTTGAGACACACATTATCATAAAAGAAACTATTGTCATGTTGGTTATGCAGTGGCAATGTAAAGTGAAACTTTAATTGCCAGCTATGATTTCATGGAGTAGGGAAAGCACAATCTGTGTAGTGACTAGACTGTGGGCTGGACAACCAATGAATTGTGGTTTGATTCCTAGTAGGAGCAAGAGATTCTTCTCTTCTCCACAGCATCCATCCACCTTTGGACCACACCCAGCCTCCTGTTTAGTGGGTACTGGGGTCTCTTTCCTCACCGGTCAAGCAGTTGGGCTATGAGGCTGACTGCTTATCTCCATATATATAAAGTGATCTTAAGAATGAGTGGAGCTGTACTCATGTACGTAACAACATGCCCAAGAACAACTTAACCTGTACCTTGCTGCATTTTCAGACCTGCAAATACTGTTTATATGTGTGTTGAAATGCCTGCATATTTTCCGCTGAGTATAAGTGTATAACTTTTACATGATATTGTGTTGCAGAGACAATGTTATGTCACATGTCAAGTTGCTGAACATCGTTGGCTATGCACCAAAAGTTGAGGGCATTGAATATTTTGAAGTGGTGGATGAAGTGAAGGAGTTTTCAATCCACAGTGATCATTTGTCTGCAGCATTCAGTGAGCAAGGGCTCTTGAAGGCTGTTACACTAAAAGACAGTGGTCTGACTGTTCCTCTGCATTTGGACTTTGTAAGGTAAAAGGAAGATGTCCTTTGTCTCTTTAAAAGGTGTGCTACATTTTACACATCACGACATATAGCATAGGATACTTCATCTGGACATTATAGTGTGTTTTATACTATGGTAGACCTCTGTAGTAGACAGGTTTTGATAAGTCATTATCTTGAGAATATCAATTATCCCATCATATGGCAGTGAAAACTCTGTACACTGTATGCTTTAATATATGATAACTAAGTAACTACATCATTATTAGCAAACAACTTTGATTGCACACAGCTATTCCATTTATTGATACAACATATATAATAAAGTCTGTTGTCAGTTAAAGTTGCTAAAGTGTTGTGTATTACGTTTTAATGATTTTGTAGACTGAGGATGGCTTACAGTTAGCCAAAACATGTAACTGTATCAACTGTATGAATATCAAATATTTGTGCCTGGCTGAAAGTTGTTTACTAACTTTTATGTACGGCACAGTGGGGTGAACAGTGTAAAGATAAAGAATGAAGCTCTTACTCACAGAGTTTATTTGTGGACTTCTGACTTTACAGTGGCAGTTCAGTTCCTTTCATTGGAGGTAATAATGGACTTTTGAAACAGCATATTATTTATATAATGTTCGACATATAAAAAGTTAAACAAGAAACCAGAAACTTAAAGAGTTAACCATGAATGCTGCTTGACAAGAAGGTAATATTTATGAAGGTTCAGATTGTCCGGGATGTTATGCTGTATTGACTGGTAAATGTGTAATTACCAATGTTGTGTAGGAGCATAGTGCCTTCATCCAGTGATAAGCAGTCAAACAATATTCAGCTGCTTGGACCCTGAAGATGGCAGCAGCATGTTCATCCAATACTGTGAATATAATCATATCCTGGTGTTACTGAAGTGAAAACACGATTACTAGAAATTATCACTCTGAAAGTTTTGTAGGAGCCATTAATTTTCTTAGAAATAAACAAGGAACAAGTAATGTGTGTCAATGATTTAGGGCTGCAATTAAGGACAAAATCAGAGCGTGACAGTTCTCAAGTATATAGGCATGCTAATATTACTGACTATTGATGTAGACTGATGATAGAACAAAATAAGGGAGCATGCTGTGGTGTGGATGTCATATTTACAAAAATAAAAACTTGTGAAACCATAATCACCATCTGTCATGAAAACGGTCATTGTAATGTGAATAATCAGATACCATTCCGTTTGGTATTAATGGTATTTTACTGTGTCAGTACATGTGTTTTACAGATACCATGCTCGACCAGGACGAGAGCGTAGTGGTGCGTACTTGTTTCTGCCAGACAGAGAAGCAGAGATCATTCCATGGGACTTTTCCCCAGTGCGGGTGGTAGAGGGACCATTGTTTTCCCAGGTGCATATGCATCTGTCAGGTGTACAGCATACAGTAACACTTGTTAATACACCAGGTTTGTATACTGCCTTCAGTATGCATTGAAACATTTCCATTAACTATCTTGAAGGACCTTAGTCTTTTTTGAGAAGCTGATAGTCGCTCATCTGCTCAAGAAATTTTCCATCTTTTATGCAACCTGTACTTTCACAGGAACCCACCCAAGACCTTGTATGTGATATATCATATGTTGCTCTTTGTGGTTGGAGATTTTGGCCTCTTGCTCCAGCACAAAGCTGGAGAATTATTCTGTTGCCTGTCTGTGACTGTTCATTAAATATATTCATAGCCATAGTGTATATATGCGGTACACCCCTGTCTGCAGTCTGAGGAGGTGCCTTGCTATAGTAACATAGGATCAACCGGACATGGAAATTTATTCATGTTAACTGTTCCCTGTTACTACTAATGATTGTATTCAAATAATAAAATTAAATCATGCAGTGCTGTGATTATGTAATTACATATAAATATATAGTTCATGAATATATGTGGCACTATATATACACTTCACCAATCTCATTTTAAATATTAATCTTTTAAGTTTACATAATAATAGCTTAAGTAGTATACAAATAGTTGTCTGATGGCCATCCTGTGATCAGAACTTGAAATGGTCCCTGACAACATTCCCATGCAAGTAACTAAAAACCTTCAGAGTGACCACACTTATTTCAGAGAGAAGTTATTTGCGTACTTCTCCAGACAGAATTTTTAGATACAATTTTGTGATACATATGTACCTTCTTTTCCTTACTTTGGATCCAAACACATTTCTGTAAATTCCACTTATCACATATTCTTTGTTTTTTCTTGATTGCTGCAAATTGATCTCAGAAGTATGATAATTTGTGGATATCACACAGGTTTTAGTCTTGGCTTGCTGTTAGCTTGAAATTAGCTCTGTGTAAAGTTTGGAATGTTTTAATGCTCAAACACCATTTCGAGTACATTTGTTTTTTCACATTTTTCCTCACTCACAGATATAAGACAGCTCCATTTTTAATTGGAAATAAAATTAGAAATGACCTTGGGTATATATATATATGCGCATTATATAGTGTTTCAAGTTAAATAAGGGAAGAATGTTGTGTACAGAGTGACAAAGTGAGGTGTGTGCTTGCCTGTACAGGAGCAGATGGTCTGGGGCTAGAGGTGCAGAATGTGGTGGACATCTCAAACCAAGTAAACTGTGAGCTGGCTATGCGTATATCAAGCAACATCAAAAATGGAGATGACTTCTACACAGACTTGAATGGTTTGCAGGTGCATAATATTTATGTGTTTGTTTATTGAAGGAGTGGGTGCTGATTGACCCTTTCACTACAATCATTTCTGAATCTGCTCTGCACTCCCTTTCTATTATCCCTTTGGTGCCGAACAACATATATATATATATGTCATGCAGTGAGCCCTTTAAATGGCCGAACAGCCATTAAAGTGGACGGGGGTGGGGGGTGGGGATTTAATTCTGGCGCCAAAGATAAAATTTCGGCTCCAAAGGTAAAATTCCGGCGCCAAAGGGTTATTAGCCCTCAGACAGTAATACAGTTCAAATGAAGCATGGTACTTTGCTCAGCCTGACCATTTGATAGTCACTCATATTCATGGAATGAAGGACTAGATGAAGAAATCTTGCTTCAACACAAATCTTCCAGTCATACTGGACATGTGAGGCTGTTTCTTTTCTTTTCTTTCATGACACTTTTGAAGGTGCAACTGTTCACTGTTCCCATTTTGAATAGGTGACACTGCCCTCTAAGTAATCCCAGTAGTTGTCTCAACTGGTTCTTATGTACCCTGGATAAATGGCTGTATAAGATATTGGCTGAAATATCTCAAAGGAAACCTTGGCATTCCTCTCTGTAGCTGTGATTTTTATAGGTAGCCCTTCAGTTGAACCAATTATATGTATGGTAGCCATAGAAAGATACTATGAAGTCATGGTTCCTTGAGCATTCAAGTTAAAAATTTGAAAAGTTCTTAAGGAACAGCTGGATGTTGTTAGCAAAGTGTGATACTGCAGTGTTGACTGAGGCATAGGTGTCCCTATTTTAGTTATTTTTTGGCACAGTGCATCTCAATGATCCTAAAACTACTGCAAGAATTTCAAGCTTAATTCTTTATTTTTTCTACTGAGTTATGATTGCCACAGATACTTAGACACCATATTTTATTGTGTAGATGGAGTGCTGGCCTTTACCAGGAGGGGATCCTTCATGACATTTATCTCCATCCTTGCCATACAGAGTTTTGCACAGTACCAAACATCTTGACTTGGATGGACCAGAGCTCTGTTTGCTATCATTAGAGATATAACCCCTGTCCAGGACATGCACTCCAGGGTTGGGTTTTGGAGGGGCCTAATATTTAACTGTGTATCTTGTTATTGTTAAAGTAAGAAGATACCATCATTACAGATGTAGCACATAATCTCATACTGGTAGTAATACATTGTAATGAACGGATTATGTATGTTTGTATGTATGTATGTAAAGTGATTTCATGTAAGTCGGAGGGTAATGAACCATAAATGTTGTAATTACACTAAGTATTTCATAAAGGATCTAACTTTTGCAGCTGTGATTTGAAAACTAGTAAGCAGAAACTTCTATTCAGAAATAAAATCTGTACAGCAGCCAAATTGTACTAATTTCAGGCTTTGGCATTGGTATGTATGTGAATTATTTGTAATTTAAAGATAGAAGTAGTATGAAACATTTAGTGTTTCCATGCATTCATTTCATTTTCTCAGTATGTCGTTGGTTCTACTGAATTGTGATAGATTTTGTATAACAAGTGGCCTTTATGGAAAAATGTATCAATATTTGTTAGTACGCAAGTGTTGGTAGCCTCAACAGAAATGAACTGTTTTGTCCAGAATGAAACAGTACCTTGTAACAGACTACAGGGTATATTTTTATTTTATTTTGTCTGTTTTTAAGTTATAGTTATCCTGTTGTCATGTCCATTTTATGCATTGCATAACATGATTATTATAATTTGAAATAATGTTGCAGATCATTCGCCGGAAACGCTTCTCTAAGCTGCCATTGCAGGCTAACTATTACCCTCTTCCAACCTTGGCCTTCATCGAGGATCAGACATTTCGTTTTACCATTTTGACTGCCCAGCCACTTGGCGTAGCTTCACTTAAGGAGGGCCAGATGGAGGTGAGTCATTAAAAAAAAAATTAATCTTGGTTGAGTCAGAAACTATATGGCAAAGTGGATTCAGTTTGACTGAAAGAAATCTAATAAACTTATGTACCTGTTGTTTTCATTACAGTTATCCACTTCTCCCATCTGCCTTGCCATCTTAGAAATGCCCCATTGCTGTCTATAATATACAGAATTTTTGAAATTCAAATATTGGGTGCTGTTGAATTTGGATTTACAAATGATGAAATAGGATATATGTAAATTTGTGGTATTGCTTCTGGTATGTTTTGCAGTTCACTTAGCCTTTTCATGAGACAAGTTTCTCAGTGATCAGGGTGTATATGGGTAGTGTGCTTTTAGGTGATGCAGGACCGCCGGCTAAATCAAGATGACAACCGAGGGCTGGGACAAGGTGTGACAGACAACAAACCTCTTCCTGCCACATTTAGACTGATAATTGAACGACGCCAGCCAAATTGTCAGGTTCGTAATATGCAGTGAATTTGAATGCATTTGAATTTAAGAATTTAGGTTAATTATTTAGCAGTGGAATTCAGTTTTATGTGCATAGAATTTTTGTTAATACCAATTTTATGCTTAGATGAACAACCATCTTCTTAGTTGATAAGGCCCACCTCCATTCCAAAGCCCTGCAACAGATCTGCATATGCTGCCTATCCTTCACATTAGTGTTAGGCAGATTTTCAGGTTTTCAGAGCATACTTACTAGCCCTAGTTTGTGTTGAACAACCCTCCCCAGGGATTGCATTACCTTGATGAGGTAGAAAGGCTTGCATGCTCATACGATCCTTGTAATGCTATGCCAGCAGTAGTGTAATTATTCTGTAATTATCTCTGTGGAACCTTGCATCAGAGCTCCCCCTCTTTCAGTTGTCTCAGTTACATGTAATTTTCTGTGGTACATGGTACATGTTTAGCATATACTGGCCTACTGGCAATGTTTTGAAGTGAAGTGGTGTCTACAAGCACTCAGAATTATTTTACAAACTTTTGAAAAACCAAATTGATAGGTTGGTGTTATGAGGAGAGTAACAAAAGTCAGGGTTTACATTAAGATGGACACTATTACAACTCAGTAAACTAAGTTGAACAATTTCAGGGAACTGCAACTGATCATCCAGCAGGTTTGCCATCTCTTGCGACCCATGTAGCATCACTTTCTCTTTTGCATCCGTTGTTCCACCTACTTTGGCTGGGTAAGACTCGGGACAAGTTAGAGTCACACTTCACGCCTGTAACTCATGAATCAGGCTCTGACATCCATGTGGTGATGTTGCACACCTTTCCACCACAGTCCAGCAATGCAGCTGGTCTTGTTGTACAACGGCAGGAAACAGATCCATGTTTTCCATTGGAGCAGTTTCCTCTTAGTAATGGGCTGGTGAGTCTCCAGTCAGTAAGTACTGGCTGCATCTTTTTTTTCTGTTTTTTTGTATTTCATAAGAAAAAAGCGTGTGTTTGTGTTTGTCAGTATTTTCCCCACTGTAGCTTTTAATAACATTATTGTTTAAGCAGAACAGAATATAGTGTTAATGAAAATTCTGGTCTCGTGGAATTACCGTTTAGCATCATGTAACATCCTGGAAAACCTACATCTGTGATCACATTTTTTATTTTCCCACCCCAACAGCAGCATCAGTCTTAATAGCCTGTCATTGAAGGGAAAAAACACAGGTATCATGTAGTGTAGAATCTTACAGTGTTATTGGAATTAAAAGAAAATGAGTGCCATTAATTCATTTCTGTGAAACTTGGAGCATTACATGGTGTTTAGTGGTATCATCATTGGTACTGTTGCATCAGAGCTGTTGCATACATCCCTTTGTAGTGTCACGTTCTCTGCCATGTGTTAGTGCAACTTGAAGTTGTGTCCTGGTCTCAGATCAAGGAGGTAGTCCAACCTGGCCATGAGCATGGGTAAGGTAGGTCAGCACCATCAACCCTTAAGGTTCTAGTGCCTAATATGCTGCCAGTATCATACACATTCCCGGTTTTCCAGGGGTCATAGTGTATGGTCATTGTGTGCCTAAAATTATTGGCTAATATGAGGATGTCTTTCAGATGTGGGTGGATGGGGGAGAGACAAGTGGTATAAATACTGGCCCTTCAGAAAGTTCTGTTACAACCCAATTTTATAGTATTTACAAAGATAGAAGAGTATATTGGGGTAAATCCCTGTGTGCTTGGGTTTACTCCAGCTACATTTTCCATGTCATCATCCTCCCTAAATCTAGCTGAAGCCAAGAGCCACACCTTGAATACTGTTTAGGCCATTTGTCCATCAATATTCTCAGTTTTAAAGGAATTGACCCACTAATTAAATGCTCTGGTCAGTCTTAGTAATTAGCTTATGTTGTTAGCGTCTTTATCTCTGCAATAGCTTGTAACCGTTGAGTTAGGTTCGACTCTCTTGACGTAAGGTTATACATTGGTCCTCGCATAGAGTATGAGTCCTCCAGGGTTTCATTGTAACTGGGGGGAAATTGGTCGTTTTGATGACTAGTTTGACTTTCTAACAACAGGGTCATAAATAACACTCAGGGTTTTCTGGAGCGAAGGAAGCATGTCCAACTGACACTTTGTAAGGAACCTTTTGTAGTCTTAGGACAGGATGGACGACGAGACACTTGACTTTTGTTCTGTTTTACTATGGTCCAAACATAACTGACTGCTAGAAGACTTATTTGTATCGTCTTTTCAAGCGTGGGAGTAAGAAAATCACTAGAGAAGGTTAAGTCAGTGAGGGACAAGAGTTCAACACTAGCGGTAGCACCCAAGGGAGGTAAATGGCGTGTGATAGTCTTGTAATTAAAAACAACCACCGTGGTTACTTCAGATTGCTGGCTGCTAAAAGTTGGTGTTAAATTTGAAATAAGTGGTAAATAAAATAAATGGTCTACTATCAGTTGCTAGTGCTGACACTGGGAAGTCCGTCTGATGCAGCCTACACATAAATATTCCCTGAGATAGAACATGCCAACTGGTGCGAGCTAGTTAGGTTTTTGTACGGGCAGGAAAGGATGGTTGCAAGCTTATCAGCAAGACTGCATGCTGAAGCATGTGCTCCATGGCTCTGGGATTGTATACTAGCAGGTCAGGCATCATAGGTTGTAAGTATACAGGCTGGGAACTGTATAATCCCTACTAGTGACTGGACTCATTGCAATAATTATCTTGCCTAAATCTGGCCTTTTTCAAGCAGTTCCTTGCAGATGCTGTGACCTAATTATATAGTCCTTGTGCACTTGACAGTAGTTTGGCAACATGACAGGTATTTTGCTTTACTCTGTCACCAATGATATAATGGCAGCATAGGCATTCTAATTTCAGATGTTGCTGTTGCATAAAACTGTAGGTTTGCAACATTACATGAACTGTTTAGAATTGGTTACTAACATGGCATTTATACAAAATATATCACCTGTACTGCATTTACTAGTTTGGTCACACAACTCTAAAGCATTTTAGCATCATATATTGACTTAGTGTAGGAAACGTATATCAAATGCTTACACATTTTGTATGAAACATTCTGTGTAATGTTGAAAATTAATGGTATGGTTGTGGCACAGACTAGGTATAATTAGTGTCAGCTTTCTGTTGCTGGAAGTGTTCTAACGTAAACTTTTCCCATTAATACACTCCTTTCTTATACTGTACTGTAACTCAGTAAGTTCTGCTGGTGACTGTACCAAACAGAAGCATTTGAATGAAAACTAATGTCAATTGTACATCTAATGTGTTGCTTAAGATGTTACTGCAATTAGTAGAGAACTCATCCAGTAGATGGACATAGATGTGAAGTAATACCTTGTGATATTTTACTTTGTTATGCCCTCTGCCCTTTCTGCCTCCTCAGAAAAGGGCAGACTTTAATTAAAAAAACAGTGCACATTCTTCAGGTTATGTTTCAAGTTGGGGAGTACTGCTACAGAAGCCTCCCAAGATGTTAAAATGTTCTTTTTGCAGAGGAAACAATTAGTGTGGCTTCAGTGTTATATTGGTTTTCAAATTTTGAAAGTAGTGCGACATCTGTCGAGGAGGCTTCATGTTCAGGATGTCCATCTGCCACCCAGATATTCTGAAATGTGGCACAGATGAATGAACTTTTCCATGAAAACAGACACATCTAGCTGCGATTTGGCTGATTTGGAATGTGGCAGAGTATTTTGAAACTTCCAAGAAAGACCAGACAAATTCATGTCAGTTTGAAGTGCATGCTGATTCTTTCTCTAATGTGCATGGAATTGTGGTCTTGAAGTCATTGTACAGGGACCATTTGTGAACCAACATATATATATATATATATATATGCAGACATTCTACAACATCTGTAAGAAGATGTGCTGTAAAACAGCCTGAGAAGTGGTGCACTGTATATTGGTTTGTCCATCACAAGAATGTTTCTGCTTGCTCTACTTGGTCTATGGAGGAATTTCTGAACCACAATGGTGTGACTGTTGCTTAGCACACTAATGCACATCCCATATCTAGCATGTTGTGACTTGCCTTCCATTTCTGAAACTCAAATTGGCACAGAAGGGAAGGATATTTCATGACATCAACAAAACTGAAGAATGGTCACATGTTGCATTTGCAGAGTCTGAACAGAGGACATTAACAAATGCTTCCAACAATGATGCAGTCACTGTTATTACTTTATCAAGTTGCATGGGGAGTACTTTGCAGGGACAGCCTGGAATAGCAGGTAAATGGTGTTATCATTTGAGAAAGAAATATTGTCCAGAAACTATTATCACCCCTTGTATGTGCAAGGTGTAACTGAAACATCCCTCTTGGGAAACTCATAGTTGCTCACCTAGTCATGAAGTTACCCATCCTTTATGTAATGTGGAGGTTAATATCTGTGTTTACAGGAATCACCACTGGATTGTATCTTAGGCTAGATGAATTAATGCTTTAACCAGAATTAAATGCCTGTAGTGATTTGAAGAAGACAAGAATTTAAATAGGTGATGCATAAGGTAAAGTGATCCCGTTACAGGCCCTGTGTGGCCCAGAGGGTGGGTAGAGGTATAACTCTACTCTTCCATGACCACGGCACTAGAAGGGGGTGAGTGGTCAGCAGCACGCCCTTGCTGCGCTTTACCCCCGGGAAAGACCCATAACTCATTTCACAGGAGGCTGGGTGGGCCCCAGGGCTGATATGGATTGGTGTAAAATCTTGTCCCCCACCGGGATTCGATCACGGACTGTCCAGCCTGTAGTAGTTGCTATACCAACTGAGCTACCTGGCCCATGCTGCATAAGACCAGATATGTTCATTTGACATATGACATTTTGAACATCGTGCTGCACATTACTTATATATGATGTAGGGCACCAAAAGGTTAAATCCACACTCACACACAGGTGTGCACAAATCCCAGGTGACTATATTCTGTTCTGTGGTGCATAATGTTTGTCAGCCCTCATGTGGCACTTAACTTCTTGTAACTTCTGTGGCACCTAGATTTTTGGAAAATTTATACAGGGTGTCCCAGGAGGAAAGGACCTAACTTCAGGAGAGTGTTCCTTAGGTCAGACGATACCGATATAACCCAAAACACATATATGCAAAGTTCAATGGTTACGGAGATATTGGCCAGAGAAAAGCGTGGATGTCTTTTGTGTCTGCGTACTGTACTCTGTCCGTGACGTCATACTAGTCATATGCACTTGCCTTCAACGTGCTAATCCTGCAGTAGCCATGGGGTGTGATAGACAATCAGTTGATTGCGTTTGAGGTGCTAATATACCTTTTGTATTTGTGATTGCAAGACAGTGATTTGGTTAACTTTGAGGTACTAAAATACCTTTTCTCTTTACCCACGTTGAATATTGCGATATGCATTATGTTTACGGATATTGCGATGGTAATGCAAGTGCTGCTGTGAACGAATACCGACGCCATTACCCCTAAAGGAGAATTCCGTCTAAACACGTATTTACGCGTGTTGAGCAGTCATTGCGTGGAAATGGTTGTCTTCCGAGCTTTGCTTTGCATTCTGAAAGAGAGATTGTACGAACGATAAACGCACGGGAGAACATTCTTGACATGGTGCAGAGAAGTCCACGTCTGTCCACTCGTCGTATGGCC
>Ga0136643_10009403_pt1 | contig 14377 bp, 6 predicted proteins | sample TergutLab28metaG_FD_96883 | JGI IMG/M metagenome (GOLD analysis project Ga0136643, IMG submission 96883) | Labiotermes labralis P1 segment gut microbial communities from Petit-Saut dam, French Guiana - Lab288 P1 (version 3) (version 3) | ecosystem: Host-associated > Arthropoda: Insects >... | reverse complement strand
AGTGTACTGTTTAAAAGTTCCTTTTTTAAGAACAGTAAAATATAATAATTTCGTACCTTACCACCTTTCTCTTTATAATTGTGGCCATGAAATAGCCAGTGTTATCCTGAAAAAGAAAAGATTTGCCCTGAAAAGAAAGAGTGTGGCCCTGAAAAGGGCCTGTTGTGGAGAAGAGGAAGAAAAGTCCTGCTGCTGCTGCCATGGTGCTCAAAATATTTTTGTAACAAACAAGAGTGAAGAGATTTGTGTTAAAATATGCATAAGTATATAATTATATGTATACATTTATCTGAGTGTAGGTCTATACATCTTCTACAGTAACAGTATACTGGTAATAATAGGTACGAGGAATTTATAAAAATGTGCAATTCATGACCTATGCTAGGATGCTCCAATTTTTAACAAATTATTACACTCTGAATTATTATTGCATGTCTCCATAAATAAACAGCTCATACATAAGTTTTCAAAATTAAAAAATTCAAATACCATATCAGGAAGCTGTCTTGTGTAAACCACTATGCAATTGCTTGAGCTAACATCATACATTGATGTAAAGCACTTTATCAGTTGCTCTGAACATCCCCCGAGTTCCATAAAAAACAAAACACTTCTTTACGAACTAAAAGCTGCTCAGGATATACTGATTTATGATGTTGGATATCCTAAAGTGTATTTCAGACTTTGCTGCATCACAGGATTTTTTTATAAGCTTCAGCCTCATTCACCAACCCCCAACCTGGAGGACCAGGGTATCCCTTTTTGTCTGGGTGTCTGAAATGGGAGGCCCTACCAGTAGCTACACTACTGCCAGCATAGGTCTCTGGATCATTTGACCACACAAGCCCCACCACTACGTCAGAGTAGAGATACCTTCGGTGGGGTCACATAAGATTCAAATACTGTTTGTATTTGAATCTTATGTGATCTTGAATTTGAATGGATTGTATATGCTTTGTATACATATGTATTGTGATTGAATACTATTTCTATCCACAAGGTTACTTTGTAAAATGCAAAAGAAAATATCACCAGTGCATAATTTGGAATCATGTGAAACTCTGAACAGAAAATGTCTCTACACTGTGTTGTATTCATTCAAAGTTCAATGTGGAGCACACGGACACATAATGTCAGTCAAATTTGATGTCCTTTGGACTTTTATGTAAACAAGGTAATCGCTTATTTGAATTGCCCTAATTTGTATTTTCTCACCAAGTAACATTCTTGCCACGACACATTTTTTGCGAATTCTGTGATACAATTAAACAATCAGAATGTTACTATAAGTAACCCTGGTGATATTAACTTCAGATTGTTTCAAGATGTCATTTCATAACCTTGTGAGCAGTGATGTCATTATTAGTGTAGTAGTTTTAACCAGAGCTAATTTCTAAAACAAGATGCATCAGCAGTGAGAATGGCCGAAGGTCCTTGAGAATAAATGGTTAGCCATTACAGTTTTTTTGACAAACATGACATTTACACACCTGCTAAAAACAAAACTTGGGGTATTGTGTGGAGAACTTTGCTCCTCTGCAAACTGTAAAATTTCTGATCCTGGTTTAGACATTCGTAATGTGAGTATAGTTACAGAGACAGACTTTGTGAACATGCACTGCTGTACTAGCAAATGCGATTATTTGATTTATTTAAAGAATATCACTACCTGTATCATTAAATTTTCCATTTGTAGTTGTTCTAAGTTTTTGTGATTTAGAGCTACTTTGTCTTTGTTAATCTGAATTATCACTTAATCCAAATGACATTTCTCCCCAGTTAATCCAAATTAACAAGGGTTTACTGTACTGCAGTATACTCAACATAAGTAATGTAAATTCTAGACAGTGTTATTGAGTGACTAGTGACAGAGTGAATATTGTGATACAGATAAATAATTGTGATGCAGGGTGAGCAGTCAGCATTATAAACCTCAGCCTTCTCTGCTACTGCATGCTTTCATACACAGCCTCTACTCTGGTATTCTCTGGCTCAGAGATATACGTCACACAGTGTTATGTGGTGTTAGGATGAAGCAGTGAAGTCAGCTGTTTGTGTAAATGTGCAGAAAGAGGACTTACTGGCTGTGTCCTGTGGAATCACAGCAGTGGTCTATTTAATTGAGGACTGACATTACATTTGTCTATTGGTAAAGTAAATTTCCAAAATTTAAGTCATATTCATATGCCCCAAACAATGAAGTTGAGGCCTGATTAAAGTACACACTTTATGTCAAATTGTGGAAAATTAAATGGTTGCGTATTGTCAGTGGGCAGTTTTTCCAAATTTTGAATGTCTTTGTTGTATTCTGAATTGATTACGTCCCTACATTCATTCCCAGCCTAATAATATGTATGCTGACTGGCTGACTTGTATTTTCTGAGTAATTATTTCTCTGTTTGCAGGTTAGAAAGAAGAAAACATTCAGTATCGTTGCTAGTCACTCATTTCAACAATCAAATAACTATACTAATATACTGTATACACATACTTACATACAAACATGCAAATCACTGTAACATTACCTTACATTTTGTCATGTTATAAAGAATAAATATAACTGACATTTAAATAAACACTAATTCAACTGAACAATGTATGGGAGGAAGTATCTATATACTGCTCAAACAATAAAGTGTAAAGTTGTTGAAGATAATGAAGTCCTTTGTGTGTACTCTCTTGAAACACACAGCTTTTGCTGGCACAGTACCAATGTCCTCTCCAGTGCACATACATATGTATGTCATATCTCATCCCCTCTGCAAAGAAACCATAAATCTGGTATAAATGTTCATCTCAATCTTTATATCAACTATTTTGAGGCAGCTGGGTTTTAACCTCAGACCTTCAAGAAAATAATGCTAGTACGATAACCACTAGGGATGGTCCTTCGAATTCACGTCTCGGTTGACTGTCCTCCCATTCTGTTGAATATTGACTGTTTTAGTTTCCCAGTGGACAGAGAACATGTAACTGTGTGGCCCTTGTTTATTCTGGAACCTGACATCCTGACTAGGGCTACTGGCTTTACAAAGAAAGCAATAATGCTGCAACACTTTATAGTAGGTAATTTCTAACCTAAGGTATCATGCAGTCTAGATATCATGGTCACATCACTGTCGCAAAATGTGGCCTGTCATCTCACGTCATCAGCTGTGCACATGATGCTGTGAAAAAACCTCAGCAATACTCATAGCATCATGTAATAATTAATGGGACAGCTAGTATGTGAGACAGGTAAGAATGACTCAAATCACCATTGCTTAATTCCTTCACGCTATAGATCTGGCTGTCTGATGTATCACTGCAGCACACCATGATTTACAAATGAGAATCCATAAAATTCCTCTTGGTTGATCCTATTCCATTATCAGGTTTTAACAGGTCACTAAAAGTCTGATTTTCTTCAGTTTCCTATAAAGAGAAAACAAAAGTATTAGAATGCAGACACATGTTGCTTCCTTTGAGGATTCCAAACCTACAGAAATAAACATTGAACTGTACAGCTGCAGTTTACTGTTAGTGATACCAGTGATTATTTAATTAGTAATTAAACTGATAAGCAAAAAAATTAAAACATAAAGAGGTAAAATGTGAAGCAAATTTCGACTTAAATTTACAAGTTGTCCGAGGGCACTTTACAGAGGAAACCTTTTGGAGCTCATAATGATACATAAAATGCAACCACGGCTTATCCACATCAACAAGTCACAATGCTGATTCATTACTTTGCTTAGCATTGAAATTATGCACAACTGTTACAGCACACTTCTTATTTAACTTTTACTGAGGTTATTTATTAAATTCTGTTACAGTTAAATTCACATGGATTCTTGTTCACTTGTGTCTTGGGCACTTCCCATGCCATTGGTCAGGTTGAAAGGAGCGAAAAGCGTGTAACAAATGCGACATATTTATGTGCATTTAACAAACTCAAGGATATCATTTAGCTTACATTCCGAACAAATAGGATATCTCCATGTTCATTGTACAACAGTTGACACTCCTATACCCTGCATATAAAGAAAGGTATCCCTAGCTACCAAGCTACACATCATCGCCCGCGACGGAAAGAATCTTCACTTACAACTCTCATTTTTTATAAATCATGTGGAAGTAACGTTTAAGTTTCTTGTTTCTGTGTTCAATACAAAATGCTACCAAAATACAATCACACATTGTGTCACAACAAATGGAATGAATCATTCCACAGGGCTATATATTAACAGACCAATATGACAGAAAACTAAGCCTTCAAAACCCTATACGTCATTTACATTTAAATTTACCTGAAATCTAATGTTTATTGGACCGTGCATCATCTTCATAGTTGAATAAAGAGAGACCAACTTGATGTCATTTGCTTTATTATTTCATTATTTACTGCTCAACATGTTTCGGATGTTAATACATCCATCCTACTAAGGAGTAAATGTTAAATAAAGTTGCTGGCCAAACTTTTCCAACACTGGAAAATATTATATATATTCTAAAACTGGGAAAATTATAATTTGTAATTCTAATTATAATATTAAAATTGCTCTGAAAAAAAGTCATGCACTTATTCATTTTATACAATTGAAGAGTATTCATGGATATTGTATTCTGAACTGATCACATTTCCTTGTATAAACCTGAATTGTCTTATTCATGTATTATAACCACAAATCACTAGTATATGTTTTTCACAGTCGTACCGTGCATCTTGATATTATCAGAGTTTTTTATTTACCAACTGATAACCACTCTGGTGGGTCTCTGTAATACTAAATACGTCATTATGATTATAATAAATTTGTACCACTGATGTAAGCAACACTTACACAAATGTTTCCCACTGGTGCCTTCTTCAGGTGGCGGTTTCACCTGAAGGTGCTCTTGAAATGCAGTGTTTTATTTTGAAGTTTTGTGAAAATTGAAACATTTTTTAAACTCTTGTACCCCACCGAAGTTATCCCTGCTTTGACGTAGTGGTGGGGCTTGCGTGGTCAAATGATCCTGAGAGCTATGCTGGCGGTAGTGACGCTACTGGTATGGCATCACGTGCCTGGACAAAAAGGGATATCCTGGTCCTCCGGTTGGGGGTTGGGCTTGAGGCTGACCATCTCACCCTGTAAGATATATATTTGTTGAGAAACTTCTAACAATTGGAGTCCGGACGGAAACAACAAAGATGACAGATTGATTTGTTACCAGTACAAGAAGAAAGGTGGCTGGGAAGGAGTATTATAGAAAAGGGCTACAGAATTCACTACAGCTGTGATGAGGAAGAAAATATTTTTGGAGCAGTCTTTATTATCCGTAAGCATATCAGATCAAGAGTAATCAATTTTAAGCCTCTTTATATGATACGAAACTGTGGGTGCTTAGAATATAAGGTGAATTTAAAAATTACAGCTTTATCTGTGCCCCCGTACCGACGAAGGAAAAGAGTGAATAGCAGAAGGAAGGTGGTACGAGACTATACAGAACTGTCAAGCAGTTCCCCTCATACGATATAAAAATTATGTTGGGCCCTATGAATGCTAAATTGCCGGGCGGGGAGGAGGAGTGGAAATTTGGGTAGAATAGCTGGTGGCACCTTTGACTTACATGATGAAAGTAAAGTTAATGGAAGTGTTAATACTAGTCATGTATAATCACTGTGAAGAAACTGTATGTTACTTTTATGTCAGTACATACTTTGGAGAGTGTCTTGTCCTGTGGTTGATTATAAGGCTGATTAACACTGCACACTAGATGCATGCTGTGTGCGTGGTATGTGCATACGTGTGTATTAACTGCGCAGTGTGGACCACAGATCATCTAATATTGACTGGCACTACTGTGGTTTGTGTATGCTTTTCAGTTCGTTTGTGCTGCTCTTCACCAAGTCACATTACAAAATAGTTTCGACCTCACCAACAACAGTTGGGTTCATTTTAGGACGGCTGTTGTGTTTACATAATTATTGTTAGTGGCATGTTTCATGATTTCAACCATTTTATTATAACTATGAATTTTTTTTATATTTCAAAGTTTTTAAATATAGAGCTATTAACAGCATAAAACGTGTGAAAACGCAGTCGCGGATGGCTGTTGCGCTTGCAGCTATCTTGGAGACTTTTGCCGTGGATCCTCTAATAATTTGTCAGTTAATTGTGCATTGGTTGGTTGTTGTACAAAATAACTTTAAAAAAAAATAATGGCCTTTTTAGCACGATCTAATGTAAGTGTATTTTACTTGAAACAATTTGTTTCAAGTTGGAAAGGTACCATTATTGCACTTCTGAAGGTTGTGATGAAGATACTCTGTTCGTCGTGTATAGTATAAGAAGATCATTGTGTCTGTATTAAATGTGAATTGACGGCTGGTTTTATATGAGAAAAAGCATGTCACCCAGGTATGGAACCCTGTGGAATTGCATGTTTTCACTGCCCCATTTTCAGTTGTTATAGTGTGAATTGAGACGGTGAGCATCTGCGGTTTGTTTTCCATCATTTAATTACAATTAAAAGTGCAAACCACCATTACTTTTATATCCATAACTAGTTAGCTTTGATTCTACTGTCATGATTCACAGTCTGACAAGGTCACAATGTCAGCTACTGCAGTGTCTTTCATTGTTCAGGTCTCACAAAATTTCATCCATGCAGTTGTACAGGATTTTAACCTATACTAGACGTCAATATCTATACTGTACTTGTGCAAGGATATTAATGGAATTTAAAGGAACAGTTACTGTCCTGTATATGAGGTTACAAAAACTGAAAAAACATTTCTCACTCCTCTTAATACAGGTTTTACATCAGAAGAATTATGCCATTCTAAGAGGGTTTCTTCATTCATCAACTAGTTTCAGTGACAGTATACAGAGACACAGTTATAGGCAGTGTGTTTCCAGTAATTATGTGAATATTCCATCATCTATTGAACTTCTTGGTGTTGGATAACTAAAGATGTTTCCTCTTCATTAACTGCATTAGGGAAAAAGAGTCCTTTTTCTGACATGTTTGAGGTTGTTTCTGACATGTACCTTATTACCATTTCCTTTGTCAGATTATTTGTATTGTTTGATCTTACTGGAAGCATCAGAAAGTGAGTACAGTATTGAATGAATCACCACTAAGTTTATGAATGTTAGTGAAGTTATCATTTATTTTTATTGATTGGGTTAGTTCTAAAATTGAGAACAAATATTTACCTCCTTGCATTTTGAATATTTTTACATACTGCTCCTTTTTTTATTACTAAACTCTCTGTTGCTCTGCCTATATTTGGCCTCTGTAATTACTTAGTACCACTTTGTAGTACCTCCTGTAGTTAATTTTTATTACCTTCTTGCTATTATTGTAGCTATTTTTTCAACATAAGATAAAATATGAAATAAATGGAGTTTTCTTGAAAACAAAACTTTATCTGAGTATGCAGCATGCCTTGAAAATTCAGTATATTTCCTTGTTGCCTAAATATATATAATGAATTGTTAGGGGTGTTTTCCTACCAGCATTCACACATGCAAACACAGGTCTTTAAGGGTCAAAATGGATCACTGGTAAGTAGGGTGTGGACTTTATTCAGTTCTTCCAAAGTACTTTTCAGCAGTTGGCTTTTGTGGATGTGGGGAAGACACTGGATTCCAAACTCTATGAAATTTTAAAGTTTTCAAGCAATATTTTGCACCTTAAGGGTTACATAGAAAGGTGGCTTTTACATGGTGGCAGCACTGACAATTGCACTAATCCTCGTTGGATTAATCTATAATACAGTCCATAATTCCTTAGTAACATAACTGTGTAAAAGTCTTTCATCTGGATTTCAGCCTTCTCATTGGTTCCTTGCAAATGTGGCTCCTGCTTGTGGGTGCTGCCAACACTTCCCAGGGACACCCATTCTCCAAACTTTTGCAACAGAGCCTACTCTGTGTTATAATTTCTTCCACAAAACATACAGGTATTACTGTAACCAAGATGGCTCCTGTTTCCCCTCTTCACCAGATTGGGGAAACAGAAACAGAAACTTGAAATGGAACTGTCCTGGTTGACCCTCAAAATCAGATTATTAAAAACTTCCACGTCTATCCAGAGTAAAAAGGTAAAGCATTCCCGTTACAGGCCTGGAGTGGCCCAGAGTGTTCCAGGAAGTTAAGGTTCCCAGATTTCATGACAATGGCACAGGATTGTCATAAGGTTGTCAGCCTTAGACACTGGCTGCATTTACCCCCAGGAAATGCTCCTGGTACTCATTTCTGTTCGAGGCTGAGTTGACCCCAGAGCCATAGTGCGATTGGAAGGATCCAGAGTACAAATAATAAATAACAAGAATGCTTGGCAGTGTTTTGCTGTCACCAGATGCTACCTGCCAGTTTGAACACAGACCATTACAAGAACAGCTACAAGTGTGTAGAAAACGTGATTCTTACAGCTGTATATTTCAGCTATTGCAGCTTAAACCATAGCTATATTTACAGGCAATTAATGCGACAATGATTAGTACTTTCGATTACAAGGAGGGAAAGAAAACAAACATCATACTACAGGAAAGCAATATACTTGCTATACTGATCTTCAAAACAAGCATGATGGTACTGTATGGGTGCTGATTTTAACTACACCACTAGCACCACTTCTTACAGGCCATTTATGGGGCTATTGTACATCAAATGCTATGACCATGTTCGACACAGTCCATACCAGGGATTCGTGAAGTGCGTTCTGGTGTACCCCTATATAGAATTTAACAATTTCAACATGCCATTGATAATTCTTTTTTGTATTTAAACCAAAAGCTGAAAATTTGAAATAACAGCTAACAACGGGGACAAGTTATATGATTCTGTGTACTGGTAAATATATGTGGCCAATGTTTTTATTTAGCTCTGGTCAATTTTATAATTTTTATATTTCAGATTTTTATTAACGCGGCACACCAGTACACAGTGGTTAGTGTACTAGTAATGATGTGCATACCACCATAGCACCAATCTTACTGGAAGACAATTCTACACATAATTACCTAACCATAATGAAATACTGCACAACTATTACCAACTTTCCATCTCAGTGTCTAAATTCCCCCATGCAATCTGATCATTTTTAGTATTATCCTGTCACAGCTATTCTTGCCTTGTACACCTTGTCTCACATGATGTTAAGGAACCATTAACCAGATGATGCCTACAACAACATGTATCCACTGAAAATACAAAACATCATCTTTTTTATCATCTTCCCCAAGCACAGCAGCCATATAGCATAGAAACCCTAAGAGGTGCAGTGCTTATGATAATAAAGAAAGACACTACATAAAACCTACTGTAATATGCCAACATACAAAAACAAAAACATCATACTTGGATTAAAAATAAAAACTTTTATCAACAACAAACCAAACTATTTGGGGCATCCAGCCAGCTGTCTAAGATTCCCACTTACAGCAGTTGTACAGCATATCACACAGCTGGCACAGATAGACTGTTCTGTGTGGTTATGAGTCAACCACATATAATTCAAATTATCTGGTGCATTCCTGTAGCTGTTGACATTGCCTTTTACAGCAGAAGTATGAGTCATACAGTTGGCACATCTCATATTTACCCAAATATATTACAATACCCCCTTCATAATTCCAATTCTCAGGTAAATGTCTACACTAAATACGTTCAGAGCTGTGTATCATTATATGGTGACAAGTCTACATCAGCAGATGAATAAGAAAGAATTTCTTGTCTTATTTTTGAGTACATACAGCACAACATCCATAGTGTTTTACAAGCTGACAGAAGCCAGCTTCTTACAGTTGTAGCCACCATGTTACTAAATGTACCATTTACTTTATTCACAAGTACTTAGTTTTATAAGTCCTTGGTTTTTTCTGCTTGGTGGAATGCCAATGGGTGTATTTCGGAATGAGTTACTACCTCCATAATTTTTTATTTGGATGTAAATTCTCTAATTTTATTTTGTTTGTTAAAATGTTTTACCTGCACAGCTTTCAGATTCAGCATCTCTTAACCTTTATATGTCTTACTTACAGACAGAGACAAAGCAAGTCTCTGAAATATCAAAACTTACATATTCAATTTACACATGTGCAAACCAGCTTCCAAGACCTTGCGTGTATATGTATACATGTTGTCAACATATGAAAAAGGGTCACACAGTGTTAAATCTGAGTATTCTAAATGATCGACCACAAATCCAAGTGCTGCAAACAAACTTATAGTATTAGGCTTAGTGTTTGGGATTTTAATTTTGAAGGGAAAAGAAAAATTGATAATCCATATAGGTTAGGTTTTAGTTTTATTTTAGTCACAGAACTGAAGCAGGAAATGTTTGATCCCTGAAACCAAAGGTTGTAAGTTGGAAGACAAGAAATGTCAGTTTTAGTGCGTGTAGGTACAGGGTTCAGTTTTTATTTTAGTGAAATTATAATAAGATCAGATGTAAATCTCAAAACCACAAATCAGCTTTCAGACAATGGGGAAGTTAGAGAGTTGCAGCCAGCCCTGGTTGGTAGGGTCTAAAGGACAGAGCATTGGGTGCCAAACTGAATATTTTAAATGCACAGTATTTTGATTTTCTGCACTCAACAGTTTCGCAGTTATTCAGCCAAATACAAGGCCATACAATAAAAATTGATTCACTTAGTCATAATTTCCATTAGAGGCAAGTGTTGTGATTACTTGCCCTGGATACCGACAAAACTAGCTACACCACTTTTGAAGTGGAAAAATAATTAATAATCCACATGGGCAGTTCTAAATGCTGCTGTTCTGCTGTGAAAGTGTGACAAAGCAAGGTGTTTTATTCTGGACCAAAGACTGAAGCAGTTTGCTGTGAAGGTGCAAGTTTGTTTTTGCACTTGTTACCAGTATTAATCTACTATATTGTATTGTTTACTGTGTTGTCTTTGAATCTGGTCAATATTTTTATCAGGCTACACACTGGACACTTATCATTCTTCTTGGTATAAAGTTTAGAGTCATGTTACAAGCAGCCGAGGATATTACACACTAGCCTCTCTGACAGTCTGAAGAAAAGATAAGAATGTATGTGTGTGTATGTGTGTGCTACATGTGGAACAGGTAGTGCGTTTCTCTCCCTGGCAGAGGTTTCAAATAAGGCAATGGAAGGAATAACATAGCTGTGCAAGAAGAATCTTTCAGGATTTAACACAATGTACAGATATATCAAACAACACTGTAACAAGAACATGTCATGACATTTTAGCCCCTTAGCTATACAAAAAATAAGAAGGTAGCCATTTTGAGACAGTAGAATAATACATACATCATACATACAATGGAGTCATACATGCGTTACCAAGACAGTAGGATGTGGAACAATTCATACATACACAAATAAACACAATTTTTACAGTCTAAAATACTACAAACATTTTACACCACAGTATTATAAATCATGTTTACACACAAAAATTCATCCACAGAGTGTGAATGTAGGTTTCTTAAGGCTGCTGGAAAATTTTGCATGTCATTCTTAAGGATTTTCACACTAGGTGGTAAACTGTTGAAAATTTTGATGCAATGTGCCTTTTTGAAGACAAGGCAGGTTGGCACTTGGTCTATGAAATGGTGCTTACTCCTTGTATTATAATTGTGTATGGATGAATTTGTTTGAAAATCTTCCTGAATGTAAGTAGTGAAGTTCATTAAAGAAAGCAAAATTGGCAAGGAACAGTTAGAATGTCTAATTGTTTAATCAGACTTCTGCATTAGGTTCTTTGTTGTGTACCAGCCATAATTCTGACAGTTTTCATTTATGAAGTGAAAATCTTCCCACTATTGGCAGAGTTACCACTGAAATTGTTCCACATCTTATACCAGCATAAAAGTATGTATAATAAATTGATTTGAAAGTATTAATGTTACTAATATGGACCACTGGCCTAAAGGCATGACATACTCCAGTTGGAATCATTTGTTTAATATGGTTCTTCCAATTAATGTTGTTATCAATTCGTAAACGAAGAAATTTTGTATTTACTGTCTCTTCCTTGTACTTTTATTATAACCTGTATGAAATGTAGAATGTGATGAATTCTTTGTTAGGAATTTCACTACATCCATTTTTATCTAAATTTAGAACTAACTAAATAGCAGCAAACCATTTAATCACATGAAGAGAGAACTGAATATGACACTAAACAGAAACCTTCGAAATTTCTGACTGAAATTATGACACTAGTATCATCAGCAAGTAATATTACTTCTGATGTGGCATTTATTCCCTAGGTAGTGTCATTTTTATATATCATGAACAATAGAGGACCAAGAATGGATCGATTGGGAACTCCATGCATCTGCGTACTTCAGTCAGCACACTACTAGAAATTGCAGTCTTTTAAAGCAGTGGTATCGTTATAAACATACATGATACAGCTGCTGCCACAAAACGCATGGCAAGAAACTGCCTAGTTGTTAGTCCAAATAAAAAAAATTTGTCTGTCATGGTGTAAACAAAATCTTCAAGATGACCCACCTCCCTGTTCCATGTAGAGAATTTAAAAGCATGTGTTTTGAGCAAATGTGGTAGGCATTCAGATGACACAATGGTATTTTAAAAATAATTTTCAGTTATTTCCACTTTAACAGTGCATTTAGTAAGTATGTGTTCAAAATATGTGTAAGTTAGTAGTAACATAATTTCATTGTATTTCTTAAGACACTTGACTGCCATAACATAACAATGTAGGTTAATATGATGGCATACGTGCAAGTTTCCAGACTGAATTTCAATTATCATTTCTCCAAAGTGGTCCTTTTCCAATTTTATGTAACAGCTCTGGTGTTACTGTCCCTGCTGGACATACTGCAGGGACTTAGTGCTTGGAATTGCTTGTAGGGGTAAAACGAAGCTTACAATGCAGCCGTCCTGACATCCTACAACATTGACGTCACTCTTGTTAATATTTAATTTGTAAAATATTGTACATTTTAGTGTTACATTGCAAGATACTTTAGTTAACAGGAAACGAATAGTTGCAAACACTGCACAAGCAGGCAGTTCATTATACTTGGACTATGCCTGAACATGCAGTGACATCGTCTCGGAGTTTATTAAATTCCAAGTAATGTCTTAGTTGCAAGTTTGATTTTATAAATTTTACCATTTGAAGTAAAATCACCCTCACTCGCTCACATACCGACGTATTGTTTGCTCGCCGAACTGCTGTGTATTACCGGCTGTATGGTGCCTACAAGATGAAGATTTACTACAAACTGAAGATTTACTACAAGCTGAAGATTTACTAGTTGGAGATTTATTACAAGTGACATAACATGTAATTGATAAGCAGCAGAGTGACTAAAATGATAAAGTGCAACTGTTCTTTATTGATAAAAGGTGAGTCTAGTAGACTGCATTGAAATTACAATTTGGTTATAAATTTTCTTTGTGAGTTGAGCAATTTTAGCAATTTTGTTTGTTGTGTGATTGAAACTCTGAATCACCTCTCAGGGATTGAAACTCTGAATCACCTCTCAGGGGAGTGCTCCACCTCACAGCAGTAGCTCAAGGGCTGCAGCTGTGGAGGAAACTACACAGCCAACTACCGGGGTTGTGCGAAAAGGAAAGAGGCTAAGACGGCGCTTGCCAAGCAGCGCCTGTCGAACGCAGTAAGATGGACGGTGCACCCAGCCCTCCCACCTTCCCATAGGGAAAATGGGCAGAACCATCCACTGAGCAGTTGTCTGGGACCTGGCTGGAACCACGTTGTCCATGTGGGCCCTGTCATGGCTGCAACTCCACCCTCTGCCAATCCCGCTCCCAGCCCAGTCACTGAAAGTCCTACTCCAATGAAGTGACAACCACCAGGATAAAAGGCAAGACTGCCAAGTGAGCGCCCAAAGTCACGGTAGGTCTTAAGCAGGCCACAGTGACTAAGTCGAACAAACCCGCGAAGCCCAGACAGCCTTCTCAACCCAAATCCAAGGAACTAGTGGCCCCCATTCAACCCAACCAGTCACCCATCGAGATCTCCAATCTAGGCTACTCTCCTTCAACAAAATACAATGCAGGGTTCTCAATGGCCTCCTTACTGTACATAACACCCTGAGATGACATCTGTACATAACGGGGCTGATGGCCAGTCCCTCGTGTAGGAGGTGTGTGGCACAGGAGGAAAACTTAATTCACATTTTGTGAGTATGAAGCCTTGGCAACACTCAGACATACCTATTTGGGTTCCTTTTCTTAGACCCTGAGGATGTTAGAAGTCCAAGTCTAGGGGAAATCTGGAACTTTATTCAAGGAAAGGGCTCCCATGACTTGGACATCAGTTTAAGGGGCAAAAATTGCCTGTCAAAAAGACCTACACAATGTGCATCAGGACTGAGGGTGCTCAAACCCAGTTACTATTCTCATCTATTCTATT
>Ga0136643_10009402_pt1 | contig 14379 bp, 3 predicted proteins | sample TergutLab28metaG_FD_96883 | JGI IMG/M metagenome (GOLD analysis project Ga0136643, IMG submission 96883) | Labiotermes labralis P1 segment gut microbial communities from Petit-Saut dam, French Guiana - Lab288 P1 (version 3) (version 3) | ecosystem: Host-associated > Arthropoda: Insects >... | reverse complement strand
GAAAATTTATTACAAAAAAGTGGGAATTAACAACAAAAAATTATTTAAGTAAATTAAACTCATCTCAAAAAAAAAAAAAAAAAAAAAAATAAAAAAAAAAATAAAAAAAAAACACCAAAGAAAGGTGCTAAAATGTAGCACCAATTGTTACTGTAATAAGCAATGTATTGTGAGAAACTTGCATAATTATGTAGAATCTGGATGCTTTTAACAATGCATCATTTGCTGTGTTTAACTGTAGTCCTGGCAACACAACAGGGTGTTCACTTAAGAATGTGCAATTGTTTCTTACTTGATGTTAAGTTTGATTTGTATCTGAGTTGATTTTTGTGTTTTTTACTGTTTTTACTTCAGTTGTCTTTGTAACAGGCCATTACACTTTTGAACTGCCACGTAAACTAGATGCATTGATGATGATGATTTGTTACTGTTACTGTTATTCTTTCTGCAGAATGAACATGCAAGTAATGTAAAAGACATAAAATAAAGATATTATGTATGATATTCACAAAAATTACACAGATCTAAATCCTTCTTCAGATGCTAGTACTTGCTCAGCTAGTCACATTCCCTGCAGTTTATGGAATCTGAGGTTTCATTACTGTGTGAACAAATGTCTGCCACTACTGTTTATCCTTGTAGTCTCGCTACAACACCCCTGCATACATTTCTCTTTTACCAGCAGTCTAAGAAGACTTCTTGGAATGCTTGACCCTGCACCTGATGGTACTACAATCCTTTTTAAGACCAGTCAAGGCTGAATTTGTGTGTTTAAGGATATAAGATTAAGGTTACGGTTACTGTGATATAAATGACATGATTAATGTCATCAGCAGTAAGATTGTTCAAGACAAGTTGAATATTATGTTTTATTGTGCAACTATCAGCTTATGTTCTCTGTACAATCATCAATTCAACAAAGAACAAATAAACTGCTCTAGAACCTTCATTACCAGAACAGCGAAAGCAGAAAAATGGAAATGCACATTTTATTTCCTTCACATTTCTGACATCAGAAAATCCAAAGTCTATTTAAAGCACAATTCAGAATATCCATAAACAAATGTGCCACTCGAGTTTTATTTATTTATTTTACAAAATCACAGATTTTAAGACAAGCATACATACATAAACTGTTCTTAACTCTCTCTGACACATTAACTTGGATTCACCTAGTCACCAATTCCGATGCTACATCAAACTAAAATACCCAACGCTGCAACAGTCTACTTCTTCCACTCCCCCTTTTCATAATCATAATTGGAACTGATGCCTTCTATAGGGTTCACTCTGAGGTCAATCATACGCTTCAGCTGTGCTTTTTTGCTCTCTTCGCTGAATGTTGAAGGCATGGGTTTATACACTGGAAAAAAGAGAGGAAAAAAATAAATGATGTTTTTGTTCTTTATATGTGAATGAAACAAATCACAAGGCAATACACAACAAAAATAAAAAATTCCTAATGTCCAAGTTTATGATATAAAATCAATTTACATTTCAGTTACTTATTACGTACAACCTGAATTAATCTTGATCACAATTTATTTTTAATTCTTTCTGTACAATACAATCCAAGTTTATGATATAAAATCAATTTACATTTCAGTTACTTATTACGTACAACCTGAATTAATCTTGATCACAATTTATTTTTAATTCTTTCTGTACAATACAACAAAAATTCTCATAAACAATTAGAATAATTTCTACCATACAGAACTGGTGTTAGTAGGTCAATCTGTATGCACCAATATGACGCAGAAATTTTTTTGGTAAAGAGGTAATTCAATGCACTTTTTAGTATTGTACACATGCAAGTCAGTTCACCTGCCATAACAAAACAATGAAATTCATAGCACTGTGTTCATTAGGACCTAATTCATATCACAAACAGATTATTCAAAGAGACACTGCTGTATGAAAACACTTCTGTTATCGTAACAAATGCACGGCAATGACACTGGGTCTTACCATATTACGGCACTCCATTACATGCCAACGAAAGCTTGCGACGCCTTATTTAATGATAAAAGTATTGTTTCTATAACAAAACCTCCAACTGTTACAAAATCTTCATAAAAGGTACATGCCTTTTGGAAAGTAATGTGTATACACTTCCAATATGTATTAAATGGAAGATTTTGTTTTTCCATCTGAAAATGTTTGTGCTGGTCTGCAAGAACAAACCACACATACAAGTAGTTGCAATGAAGTTATAAAACCTATGGCACAACTATCAGGAATAGAGTTTGTTAACTAGCTAAGAGGCTTGACCTTAACTTCTGAATGCAAGCTGTAACATCTTTTTACAAGGACTCCACAGTGTCACAGTTACTATTGGGTGTATCAGCTCAAAGGCAGTGAGAGAATACAAGTTTTTGGATCTTTATTTGATTTATACTTGACCCATTCACAGACTGCCCCTAACACACTTTGCTTGTTGTTTTAATGAATGCTTGTCCCTCAAACTGTATGACAAAATTCAAATTTGTAAATTCCAAAATAAAGTACTACCTCATTTTTGATTCAAGTATGTTCAAGTAAAACTCAGTAACATAACTGCCTTCTTACCGAATAGTTTCTCCAACACATAAATCCAAAGCCCGAAGGATATGAAAATACAAACAAGACCGACGATAGACTTCCATTCACCCGTTGGAGCAGTAAATTCAGAAAATGTCATACAAAAACTGGCACGATAGAGGGCTTTCTTCTCCTCCAAGGTCAATTTTCGCCAGTCGCCCTTCTCCTTTTCACGCAGAGCCTGCAATTACAAATAAATCACTTTTTTTTTAGGTTTCTGTGACCGTGCATCGTGAGCAAATTGTGAAGTGAGAGAGAAAACCAACAAGATGCAACAGTTAGATGTTTATTATCAATACTTTCTCAACATGTTTTGGGCATCATTATGCCCGAAACATGTTGAGACAGTATTGATAATAAATATCTAACTATTGCATCTTGTTGGTTTTCTCTCTCACTTCACAAATCACTTTTCACTGTCATGAAACGCATAAAATCATAAAACCTTGTAAGGTCCCCCAGTTTTTATATGTAACAGAATGTGCTGCATAATGCTCACTGCTAATCACACCTCTATGCATGCCACAGGATGTTAGCTGTCTCAGCAGCAGATAACTTAACTGTCACCCTGCCACAAACCTCCTGCTGTGTAAAACAAAACCAGGACAGGGGAAATGGGAATAGACATTTTATATATATATATATTCAACTCAACAACGAGAGCAGGAGAGCGGATGGTAGCAGACCCAGTTGACCAGTGCCAGAAGCTGTAAATACAGTTGTATGAGCTCCTGATGATGGGTGTCAACACCCGAAACATGCAGAGCTGTCTACAGATATGTAATAAACTGAATACAGTCACATCTTGTTGGACAATTATTCACTTTGGCAATGTACATGTTAACTCCTGTACTGGTACAGAATACCAGAACACTGCACACACCATGACCATCATCAACACGGATTCCATAAATATGCCATTAAAATGCAATACACAGAAGACTTCATCACGGCATGGGAATGCCTTCAGGGCACGTAAAATGGAAACTTCCTACTAACAATAAAATACACATTAACTTATAGTTTATGGCAAAGGCAAATAAATCCTGGGTGATTAAATATTGTATATTGGCATCTAGTATTTTCAGCATAACTATTGATGTTTTTCCTTACACGAAAAATCTGTATCAGCTCATGTGCACCAAGCATAAAGCGTCTGATGACTGTGAGGTTCACAGGTAACTCCACAAATGTATGGGCTTGCTCTATGTAACCCTTCTAGTCCCTAGAATTCTAAGTGGCACCTGCATGTCCGGAAAATCTCTGGACCCCTGAGTTATGATAATACAACAAATGAAGTGGTAGTTACAAATGAAGTCCTTGGCCTGCAAATTTATAATAGGGTATACTGGGGAAAGTGCACTGAAAATACGGTATTATCCCCTTAGTTCTGCATGCTTTGTCCATGAAGGCAGTCATAACACTCATGATAAAAGATATATGAAAATGAGTTCACTGTAAACATTTCCATTCCGTTACATCTCATGGAATTATCTTCTGGAGAAATTCGACAGACACCAAGATTGTACTCAACATGCAAAATAAAATGGTTCAATTTATGGAACGTATAAAGTAAAGTATATCTTTATGATTTATTTCAGAAATCTGTTTCCCTTCCAAGTGAATCTGTATTCTAAGCCTAATCATCATTGCCTTTTGTTGCAGGTAACATGGAAAATTTTCCAAAAATTTATAAATATACAGTACAGACACAATACATAAATGTGACCTCTATATGCCAAGTTCTAATCCCAGTAGCTCCAGAAAGTTGTTTAATGTGCAGGAACCAAGCCATATGATGTGATGCTCTCCTACTGAACATTTAAATCCTGAACAAGATATAACTGTATTCACGGCAGCACTGGAAGATAATCTCTCAGCTAACACCTCTACGGTGCTGAAATTTTTTAACAGTAAACTTATAAGCCATGTGCCTATTATTATGCACTTCTTGAAACAAATAACTTTTTCTCCTTTTAATCTGTATACGAGTCTATTACAAGATGCCTACAATCCACAGACTTCATATCTGTTGAGTACTGACATTATGTCATTATAACATACCAAATTGTATTCAGTATCCTGCATGACTGTGCTACAAACAATCAATGGAATGTACTAATTCTATTCTATTGGAATTTAACTCCCCTCTGTGCATCTGCAGTTTGGTTTTTGCACCTAGAGGTTCACTTTTACTGAGGGGACGGCTGTAATGACATCAACAGTTTTTTGGCCCTTAAATTACCATTGCACTGCATCTTTTGCATGACACACTTCCAGTTTGGCTTTTGCACCTAAAGGCTCACTTTTACTGAGGAGAGGACTGTAATGACATCCACAACAGTTTTTTGGCCCCTGAATTACCACTGCACTGCATCTTTTGCATGATACACTTTTACATCTAATATCTAAATTACTGAAGAAACGGTCTCATCAGTGTTCATATTCCCACTAAGGCACTGGCTGTATTAACCATGATGTTTTACTAAAACACAAACCCTATGATTGGAGAATGATTGTTGTGTGTTATCCAGAAATTAATCAGCTTGGTCTGGTATCTAACTGAAAATTTTATAAACATATATTATGCATGATTTTGCCATTACATAATTCTAATATAGCATAAACAAGAGTTGATTCTTAACCTGATACACTATATATTTAAAATATTTGTACTTACCACAATGTCATTTGTGCTTTCTTTAAAACGAATTGCAGGCATAGGGAAATCAACTCTGTCTTGGTATGAATATTGGCCATTGAAGCCAAATCCAACTACTTCACGGTTTCCAATTCGGCTGCGGCCATGGACACAAGCCTTCTGCAGTTTTTGCACTTGCCTTAGTGACGAAAATAACAGTCGACCAGCCATAGTACCTACGATGTTTAGATGCACTTCATTAATCTCTATGAACAAATGCCCATAAGTCTGTTTTAGGACAAAAATACGGGACGTAAAATTACATACGTAATCAACCACAATAATTTCCTTGAGAAAAATAAAGTGAAAATTAAAATGCTTACGATAGCGGAACAAGACTCGATAGCGCTGTGATTGGAGTTAATACATTTACAGAAGAACACTTTCAAACGGCATAACTTTTTATAAGAGTTACAAATTTAGTTGGCGCCAGTCTCCAACAAAACTTCCTGCATTAACGCCGAGCCATAAAATTGTCGAGAAAGTGGAGTCGGGACAAATTAACACAAGCTGGTCAGTAGTTCATACACCGTAGACATCTACTGGAAGTACGAGTGGCACAGACAAATAGTAAAGTATGCACAATCTTGGTTTCTAATAAAAACCTGACTGTAGAATTAACGCAATTCGGACTATACCATACTCTGCTAACAACGTACACTATTTGATCAATTTATCATATCCCTGCAGCTCGCTGTGCTGAATAGTAAATATTATCTGAATGCAAATCGATTCACAAACCATGTAAATAATTCATTAATATTATTAATTTACAGACAATACACCAATGAACTGCAAAATATCAGACAATTCAGCGATAAGCAGGAAGTTAAATTTCAAATTACAACAGCCACTACATTATATGTATTAAAACACTGTATGTACTAAAACATTAATTATGTGTTTACTACAAACTGTTACACACATGTAACGGACAAAAATGTGTAACAATTAAATCGCAATATTCTAATTTCTACACACCGTGTGCTGCTCCCTATTCCAAGATGGTACGGAACAACCCTCGAACCCAAAGTGAAGGTTATAAGAAAATAACATAAAGGGACCATATTATCACATAAATAAGGATGTTTTATTCCAAACTGTTTATTCTTATTTATTCACTAGGCCCGTAAGTTTATAATTAATAAGATTCTTATAAAACAAATGCGTTGGATATATTTAACTGCCATCTAGGAAAACGAAACCAAGGTCGACATTATACTATCGACTTCAAGTTGCACGTACCTCTATCGACTTCGCCCCTTACCCATTATCGACTTTTTAGTGGGTATTTCAAATGCTCACGCATTAACCGCATTCCGCAGCGCGTAGGTTTAACCCTTTAAATGCCGAGTTAAATCCCATCTGCCATCTGCTGACATTATTAGGAGCTCACCCTATTCTCTACGTTAGCAGGATTAGGGTTAAATTTACAGTTTCGGAAGCAGTTTAGCACGTAACAACAATGTTCAGCGGTAAGTATTGTGATCATCATTCCTTCAAGCTACCATTCATCCAGAAGCAGGCAAAAGTCATTTGTATGAGTATTTTTGTGACTTATTACCTTGGGTTCAAGGATTGAGAGGGGCAATGTGAACACCTAGGAGATGGTGGATATAATTTTTATCAGTGTTTTGTAAGGGGTAAGTGAAAGACTGCCAAAACAGAGGGGGGAAGTAAAGATAACTAAAGTTCATTGGAGCATCAACTACAAAATATGTATACAAAGGCAGAAAAGAGGATATATTAAAACAAGGAAAAGTGTCTTTGGAGTCTGGTGGTGCCTATTGCAGAACCTCACGGAATTCTGTTAAAAAAAATAATCCACCATGATGTACCCTCCCCATGCTGCCCTTGTATGAAATCTAAGTTTTTTACACAAGTGAAAAATTATATTTTGGTCTTCTGGGTTATGACACCATGTATACAGAAACATAACTCTGAAGATGGAGGCCAGAGGTTCCTCTGAATTGTAGGTAACTGCCCACCAAACTACACTATATCATAACCCAGAAGACCAGAAACTAAACATCAAATTTTCTCTTATAGTACTTTTAAAAGAATGAAAAATAATTTATGTTTTTATTACCAGTTTATTTATTATATTGTGTATATTAAAAAAAAAAAGACATAATTTACAAACACACACAGATCTTTCTCCCTCTCTTGTCCTCCTGCTTACAGTTCTGTGGTGATGTAGATTATATAAGTTGCACACTTGCTGCATCAAGATAGTTTTTCAAGAATGCACGCTCAGCATCTGAGAGACCACTGCTTAAAAGCGGGCCAAGTCGGCCAGGATAAGCAACAGACAACCTGTACAGTTTCTGGGCCAAATGAAGTCTTGGTTCACTGACACCTAAGAAAAAAATGTTAATATTAAGATGTTAATATAATACAGACACATGTGTGCGTGTGTGCATGCATGCTATATCAAGAACAATACACCAGCATTTACAGATTGAAACAGATCACGAACATTAACTTTAAAGTAATAGAAACATGGTTAAAGTCACAACCATTTGAAATTTGACATTCATACAGCAGTGTTGATGGAGATTTGACTGGTAAATGATGACATTTTGACTGAGCATAGTGCCAAGTCTCAAGCATCAACTGGTCCACACTTCTTGGACTGCCTGGTTGTGATGTAGGGACTACACTCCTTTGTAAAGCTGTAACTAGTGTTTACCAGCTGACCAAGTATAAAATCCCAGGTGACTTGAATCTTCAATTCAAAACTGCCTTGCTGAATGTTAATTGGGACAAGTATCTTTGTTCCCACACACATATAAATTTAAAGCACTGTTACATAATCTCCTTTTATAATTACAGTTCAATGTGTAATGGCACAAATATGCCATTAAGCCATCACACCTCAGTACTTAATCATAATGGAAGAGTAAAGACTAGATTGTATACCATTCAGTGGATCGTGATCTTTCTTGTGTGCAAACGCCAACTGTGAGAAAGCTGCTTGGTATCCAGGTGTATCATCAACTTCGACGTAATGGTCATCTGGTAGCGTTGATTCATCTTCTGGCAACTCAAAGACGCCAATAAGAGCTTGCAGAAGTGGTGCCCTGAAGCCAAAAATACCACAATAAACTTTGCACAAACGGTCTTGGGGGAAGGAGAGGCCACATTTTCAATAGCACTTTACCAATTAATGACAACTATGTGCTTTGTGCAAACTAAGCCTCACTGCTTATGTAATAGTCCACAACTATCTTCACAACCAATGCTGTGCAGTATGTTCTTAGACAGCAACAGGTTTTGATCTAGACATTCATCTTCATGAGCATCAGACTAGGAAATCATCTCCTATAGTAATGTCCACAACGCATGAATCAATCTGTGCATGTGTTTGTGCATGCACGCGTGTGTATGCAGCTGAAATCACAAACCGAGCAATCTATAGTGTTGTTTTAAATATACTAACCCTCAGGCAGGGGAATTACACACCCAGTGCCCTCTGCAAAAAAGCATGGATGTAAATGGCTGCCCACTACTTTGCATACTCTTTGCCAGCAAATTGGGTGACGTTTGATTTCCTCAGCATCACAGTGCATGTCGACCAAAGTTATCTTCTTGCACCAGAGGGTTGAGGTTACAGTACATTAGCTTTTGACATATTCAGTTGTAATTTCTCACTCTTACTCAGTCATATAAATTATTATACAAATTCACATACAAAAATACACTGTAGTACAAGAATTTAAAATTAATTAATCAGAACAATAAAAGATTGTTACATATATGGTTTGTAAAATAATTTAGCTGTCAATACTGATCGGTGTGTCAGACTTTTCACATTTGTCAAAAACTGTTTCTTCTTATTATTAACTAAGGGCTCTCTGCTCCCACTTGTACCCTTGGGCTGGCATGCATTCATGTCAATTTTCATGTGCTTTAACTTTTACCTTCTATGACTGTCTAGCCATTCCAAATTACAAGAAATTTTTGTAACACGGGTGTTATTTTGCAACATTTCTGTCATCTGCAACTGTGGTCCTGCATACTGTCACTTCAGGCGCTAATATCAGTGCCACTGCATTTACCAGACTAAAGTATTTAACAGTTTTATATACAGAACAATTTTAAATATAATTTCCCATTGGAATATGCCTAAACAGACTGTAATCATTAAGTCCTTTATTTGTCTAACCAATGCACACAAATTATTATAAAATTGTTAAACAGTTAAAATCACTTAAAATTATAACATTTGCTCCAACAGGTTTTGGTCTACATAAACTATCATCAGGGAGCTCTCAGCCTGTGCTTTGCTAAAGTTACAATGTTGACTTCGGCTACATATCGTTATTTGAAGTCATCGGTATTGTGGCTGCATATTTTGTTCAGTCCCGTTATGCGTGTGGATTGTGCACTGTGCAGATTGAAATATGCATAGTACACGATCCACACGCATAACGGGACTGAACAAAATATGCAGCCACAATACCGATGACTTCAAATAACGATATGTAACCGAAGTCAACATTGTAACTTTAACGAAGCACAGGCTGAGAGCTCCCTGATGATGGTTTATGTAGACCAAAACATGTTGGAGCAACTATTATAATTTTAAATGATTTTAACTGTTTAACGATTTTACAATAATTTGTGTGTATTAGTTGGACAAATAAAGGACTTAATATTATCAACATGCATGGTGTAACCATGAAGACTCTCATCATGTTGATTTGCATTTCTGTTACTAAATATTAACAAAATAAACTGTCTGAATACAAAAAATGGCATTTTATTTATATAGTTATCTGAAACAAACTTTACCAAAAGTGAGAGTAGGAACCATCCATCATCTCTTTGGAGTCACAAAGAAGACTTGCAATCCCAACTGATGCTATTTTGCGTTCCACACTGCCTGAAATCTTCTGAACATCAGGTATAATTACTTTCTCAAGAACTCTCCCAAACATCCTGGCGATGAAAAACAGAACACACTTATTCTTTCTATTCTCAGTTTTAGGAAGTTCCTAACACCGTGTCCACTTCAAGTGAGTCGAAGTTTCTAATGTAAACAGAATATGCTTACTGAAATTACTGGCAAATACAGGAAGTGTTATTGTAACCTTAAAAGAAAAGATGGGTGGTAGAGAAATAACATTTCATATTCCTTATCATTTAGTGTTTAAATGTGTCAGATATCTGAGATACCACATTCCAGTTCCTCTACCTTTGCACTAATCTTGAGATTTTCAATGCCACAACTTCTGTTGCCAGAAGAAAAGGTCTTGTTGAAAAAGAGTGCTGATCTGAAGTAGGTTAATATGTGTACACAATATGTATGGTGTGGAAAATCAAAAACTTATTGTAATATGCAAGGTGTGGAAAATCAAAAACTTATTGTAATATGCATGGTGTGGAAAATCAAAAACTTATTGTAATATGCAAGGTGTGGAAAATCAAAAACTTATTGTAATATGCAAGGTGTGGAATTCAAGAAGAGTAAATGCAAAAAAAATTGTAAAACACAGATGAATTTCCATTAACGTTATAAAGCCAACCGGTATAACGTTAAAAAATTCTGCGTGCTGATAACATTGCATTTATGTGTTTTGCATGGCTCTCAGAAGAAACAGTACCTTTTGCTATATACATCATTAACAGACTGGTTTTTATAACCGAAGCGGAGGGTGTTTACTGCGCGGTACGGACTCAGTCCTTATATGACACAGATTTCGACCTTAAAGGGTTGAGGAGGTAGAAGACTCCTCTAGAATGCACTAATTTTTATTATTTACTGACGCACTGTGTCAGAAGGCAACACAGTGGAGTGCCATATTCTCCATTTTATCTTATTCAAAAGATTCAAATGTAGATTTCAGTGACTTTGCGGGGTGAGGAAAATGGCCATTATATACATTTTTACTTACTCTGACTGGATACTGTCAACCATTCCGATGAGACTGCTAGCTCCATATTTGACAGCATAAAAGCAAAAGAAGACAATCAAGCCTTTCACAAACTTTGTGGTCCTTGATGAAGACAAACGATGGAACAGGAGAACAAATACTTGCTTCATATATGGTGAGAGGTCATTACTGAAAACAATGAATGTAATTAAATTATACAAAACACGTAACACATTTTGTGCTGAAGCCGAATCTCTTCAAGTAATAAAGTAAAATGGAAATATCACAGCCCACTTACAGATGAAACCCTGCTGTGGAGGTACTTTTAAACCTAGGAAGTGTGTCATCCCCGTTGTGTGTGTGAAACTAGGAAATGGTATGTAGTCAAACACAACTGTGTCACTGAGGTGTATTTAATGATTATATGATGGAACACCTCAGTAACACAGCTGTGTTTGACTACATATGAGATCTCTACACCACGTGTGCGCACATGCATATTGCTAGTTCTTAAGTTCCCCAAGACAACCTGACGATCAGCAGACTTACTTTGTCAAAACACCAAATGTACTACCAGTGGTGTGAAGCTAAGAAATACAAGAAGAAATCTATCTGGCATTCAACAGCTAATAGATCAAAAGCGATAGTATGACTGCTGAAGTTTCAATAAATCCCGTTTATAATACCGTAACTCATCAGCTAAACGTTAACACTGCGTTCAATGAACTACTTACAAATGTCTTTGTCATCCCATTTAATACATAAACTGGATGCTAAACGCAGTCTGAGTCTATTAATAGTTCGATTAGGATGGGTCTATTCCTTTAGTAGTGTTGACTGGTTTAATCTTGGGTGTACACTTGACAGAAATGTCAAGTGTCTGAATGACATAAAAACGTTTTTGGAGACAGAAATTCAAGGGCATCTGCAGTTAGATGACACCCAATGTCTTTTCACTGATGTGCTGACTTGAATGAGTGAAATGTTCAAAGTGTAAGGTTTAGGGTAGCCAATTAATACCATGTTAAATACTTTCATAATATTTTACAGGAGGTTCAGAGAATATTAATTCTAATTTCAGAAACAGACTGATGAAGGCAGTGCTTCATGTATGATTCTGAAGTGAAATTACTGGAAACCAAATACAACTGCTTTATTGGGGAAGGTTCAAACAGCAAACTTCTCATCAATTTTGATCTAACACACACTATTCACAGAAATAAACATTTCAATAGGTCATTATCAAGTTGTCGGTTATAACAGTTTGGCAGCTGTCACTTTAATTATCCTTGTCTTTGCTTTAATGTATCCAAGATGGTGAACATGGGAATTTATGTCCAGTAGATGTTGGTCACCCTGAAATGCACTTTGAAAGCACAAGAACTAATCCAAAAGATACTAACTTGTTAAACTGCATGTACATACAGTGATACCTGTGGCTAAGCCCTAACAATCACTGTTTTAATACTCACATGGTGCTGGAACTCAGCAGAGACACAGTTTTGATGATACAGTACAGATGCAACACTGTCTTCCTCAGAAATCACCAAAGCACACTTGTAGTTTTACCTTTTTTGTCTACGTGATAATATAACCACCCACTTCTTAAAAAAATATAGTAAAATATGGCTCCCTTTACAATGTACATAGGATATATCAGAAATAATTGCCACTTACTCAGGGAAATACTCAACTAGAGTCTGCAACAGGTAGAAACCTTCATGGTCATTAACTTTTGAAGCTATTAACTTCTGAAATACTCCAAGCAATCCACTCTGCAACAGAGAAATTTTTAATGTGTCTTTGTAACAGCATCACACGAGGTTCTGGTATGTTGCTATAGCTTCAGTGATGACGAACAGCTGGTTCTATTTAAAAATTCTTTCATTTCTAGCATTAAAAATACTTATAATCACATATAAAAGGTAAAGCAATCCCATTACAGGCCTGGAAAGGCCCAGAAGGTTCCAGGAGGTTGATGCTCCCAAATTTCAAGACAATCGGCACATGAAGGTGGTAAGGTTGTCAGCCCTATGCACCAGCCGCCTTTACCCCCAGGAAATCTACTTGGTACTCATTTCTGTTAGAGGCTGAGTCAACCCCGGGGCCATAGTGCAGTCATAAGGATTATGTCAATAAAAAATTCCAATGACACCATCAGGAATCGAACCCGTGACCTTCTGGCTTGTAGTGAAGTGCCTCAACCAACTGCACCACAGCATGCCCCTATAATCACATATACCTTGTAATAATAATTTCGTTGTATGTACTTACAAAGTACTTTCCATAATAAAATGAAAAATATTTCCTGTCATTTTTAGCTCTCTTGGACATTACAAACAGTATTCATCTAACTTATTATCATCTCAAATATTACAAACAAAAAGGGGACAAATGGTTTCACAATCAGCAGAACAAACAATGTGATTATAACAGATGTAATGGATGTCTCACTATCAAGAAAGAAACTGAACTTATAAAAAATTGTACAAAATTTGTGCAGGGATTCTCAGATCCAGGATCATAACACAGACTTGGGCCACGAACTCCATACATGATGAATTCAACCACGTACTGATTAGACACCAATACCATAGAGGTCTCTTGAAGACACTGGATTAGTGGGCATGTCTTCTTGCCTGGACTGTTCACTTTCAATTGCAGTATATTTTTTGTAACATTTTAATTCTGCCTAATAATTTATTCAAATAAAAAATTAATAAAATTCCACTAACAATTAACACACAAAATCTTTCTTCTGATTAAATAACAATGAAAATGCAGTCACAACTACTGCGCTGCCCTTGTTATTTAATTTACGAAACACAATGGGATGTCTTGTATTAAAACTTCCACCTAATGTCAGACGTTTGAAATTTTTGATGCTGCACAGGGTTCGTACTTTTCTCATAGTCACAGATGCTAGATTTCATGGTACTTGGACATCAAGCAACGTAAGTTTTATGTATATACTTACTTACGCCATGGTGCAGAGTCCTTCTTGAGAAGCTAACTGGTTTGCAGCTAGTCAAGAAATTTCCTGCATTTCACAGAACCCGGAGGTTCATTACCGCACTCACAAGCGTCCGCCAAGTGTCTCTATCCTGGGCCAGCCCAATCCAGTCCATATACCCACATCCCACCTCCTGGAGATCCATCCTAATATTATCCACCCATCTACGCCTAGGTCTCCCCAGTGGTCTCCTTCCCTCCGGT
>Ga0136643_10009401_pt1 | contig 14379 bp, 10 predicted proteins | sample TergutLab28metaG_FD_96883 | JGI IMG/M metagenome (GOLD analysis project Ga0136643, IMG submission 96883) | Labiotermes labralis P1 segment gut microbial communities from Petit-Saut dam, French Guiana - Lab288 P1 (version 3) (version 3) | ecosystem: Host-associated > Arthropoda: Insects >... | reverse complement strand
ATATCTTTTATGTGATTCACCCTTCAGCCAAAATAAGCCAATGAAATCATCTGAGGACTAGTATATTAGAATACTGAAAAACAAAATAAAAAATTTGGAATGTCTCAGAAGAAATTAAAAAAACAAGAAGATTAGACCTGTGATTTAAATCAGCTGAGTGAATCATGGAACATGCAGATATATTTGTATGTACATAACTGCAGTTTCAAACAGTGTTATGTTGGGGATACACTGTGACATGATCTTTGTAACACAGTTTTTTTAAATCAAACATAAATTATATACAGCCTCAATGTCAGCTCCCTCCCCCCACTTCCCACAACAAAAACTTCTGGGTGTGCATTTGTCTACAGAGAATGTCTTTTGATCACACACTCTACCTTAGGAAAATACAAATGCAGAGTGTGTAGGACTGTTTGCTAATGCTGTAGCTGTGTTTATGCTGCTGATACCTATGCAAATGGAATGGGAACTTACTTGTTAGCCATTTCTTATTACAAGTGGACCTCAGGTGGTCTCAGCAAGCTTATGAAATGTATTATGCTGAAATAAGAGTGTTCATTTGTAGTACTTTTGCAAAGTATGCATCACGAAAAAGATAGTCAAAAGGTGTGTCAGAAATACCCAGTGTCAACAGTGCCATGCAAAATGGCAATATACAAAACAGTGGATACAGTCTGAATGACAGGTTCAGTGCTGGACAGAAAGAAAATACAAAAACTGTGTTTTAATTGAACAAAAATCAGATGACATTGGCACCTGGTCAGAAAGAATTCCCAGAAAACTGTTGTGCTGGTTGACTCTTCAAAGCAGGGTGTTAAAATTCTCAGCTCACCAAAACTTTTAAAACTATGCACACCTAAAATCAGAGATGTATAACAAGTGGTTTCAAGAATATGCAAACAATAAATTTCCTAATCCAAAATTTGTGCTTTTTGCTGATGAGGCATGTGTACATTATATGTTAATAATATAAACAGAAAGAATAGGAGATAATGGTGTCCCAAATATCCCCATGTGGTTCCTGCAGTTAATTTCCATGACAAAGAGTCTAATACAAAGTGAATGTCCCCAAAATCACAGAGCCTGCATTTTGTGAAGAAACAATAAATTCTTAGCACTATGGTTGGTTGATTCTAACACCACTTTTCAGACAATTATGCCCTTCCATATCTTCAGATTTTAATCCATGCCATTACTGTGTTTGACAGACAATGAATGATGAATTCAATATATCAAGCAATGAATGCACTCAATAAAACACAATACAGTACAAATCAAAAAGCACAATTCATGACAGGTATCAAATTCTACACTTCATTACTCTACACTGCACTACAGCACCCACCATGAAATACTTCACATGCTCCATCTGGACAAGGTCCCCTTGGGGTCATATAAATCAGGCAGATGGTTGTATACATACTGCAGACAAATATAAATGGCTGCAAGCTTATACTTGAAGAGGCTCCTACCACATAGTTTTAATATTTTAATATCACAACATTGTAAATTTATGCTTGTCAACCATATGTATTCTAGAATTTTAATATTTTAATGTCACAACATTGTAAATTTATGCTTGTCAACCGTATGTATTCTAAAATTGTAATATTTTAATGTCACAACATTGTAAATTTATGCTTGTCAACCATATGTATTCTAGAATTTTAATATTTCAATGTCACAATATTGTAAATTTATGCTTGTCAACCGTATGTATTCTAGAATTTTAATATTTTAATGTCACAACATTGTAAATTTATGCTTGTCAACTGTATTTAATCTAGAATTTTAATATTTTAATGTCACAACATTGTAAATTTATGCTTGTCAACCATATGTATTCTAGAATTTTAATATTTTAATGATACCAGTGAAAGTGATCAATACCCAGATTGGCATGCTGGACTTGTATTCCTTTGTTCCAGTAGGCTCCCTAAGGATGGCACTCCAGTGCCAAAATATGTAGGGTTTCATACTTGTTATGAATTGTACTTTATGATCTGCATTTTATTGCATTTTACTGAGTCCATTCATTAGTTGCTATAGTGAATGCAACAGTATGCGACATGTGAATGATAAACTTCAGAAGTAAACTGCTAATATTTCAAGATAATCTTGCCTGTGTTTTGAGAAATACTCTCAGAAGTCATGAGTCCTGCTCAAAAGCTGGAGGTCAGCACTTCGAGAATCTTCTATGAAACAAGGTAATGTGATAAAACTCCTGTGACAGCTGTGGTGCTCAGTGACACAACTAGTACTACACAGCTTACTACATGACTTTAATAACTCTCAAGAAATTTAATGTGGTCATCCAAGTGCATTTTATTTGTGAAAATACCAATAAATTCAATCACAGCTACAAGTTTTGGCTCACACCACGCCATCTTCAGGTTGTACACAATTATATACAGATACATATATATGAACTAAATATGCAATATATTGTCAAAATTGAGGTCTGAATTTCATGTCATATATAGCAAGTTCATATGTTTTACTTAGTATTATAATGGGCTATAACAGAACACCAATTATGATGGCTTATCAAACATCATGAGTATTCATGTTCCAATAACTGTATTCCTAAATAAAGTATAAGATATACAATTGTTAGGTAGTTGTCAAAAGGATGTGAAGGTAAGACATGATAATCAATCTAAGCCTTTTGCTATACACTGTATAACAAATAATAATTCACAGTTTTGTCTGTCAACAACATACCAATGAAAATTAATAAGTAATAACCCAGAATCTTCCAAAAGAGCCTATGGAAAACCAAGAACATGTCCAATAATGAAGAGTGAAAAGGTACAATCTTGCAGGATACATAGGGAGGAAGGAGGCAGTGGTGTATTGCAGCAGTAAACTGTGATATCCTTATAATTTATTGCCACAATATGCCACAACCTCCTTCCTCTCTTTGATGATATGACCATTCTAACAACCACAATTTCCATGGGCTTTACAGTCATCCAAGAAATGGACAGAAAAACTGGTGTTAAGATGCAAAAACACTGGACAGCATTTGTTTTATGTTACTCATACCATGCATTTTCTTACACATCCACAAACATCCATATCAATATATGATCCAAAGGGATCTTGTCCAGCTGAAGTGTGTGATGTATCCCATGTCAGGGTATATAGTGTACTGGGTAGTACTGGCAGGAACAAAGACCAATGGTCATGTGAACCATGGAGATTGAATTACTGGCATGGGCTAAGTCCCTTGCCAGAGATGCTCTTCTACATCCTAGACATGATAGTGCAGAGCATTTACATTTTACATACATGTATAAAAGCACAGACAGAACACTTGAAGTGTTCAAACAGAAGGTGGTGAAAAGAGACAGGCAATGAACATATAACACTGGGGTGAGTTCGCATAACAAGTGTTGCTGTGCACAGGCAGTAAGTATTAAACATTCTCAATGTGTGTCTGTATTCTTACCTTAGTTAGCCGGAATGCAGAGCACATCTTTTCTACACTGTATATTATTGTCATCTGTGGCCTGTCTGGCTCTAGCACATTTTCCCATATTATCTCATAAACACTACAATTTTTGGAAAAAAGCTTCTCAACATAAAATGATTTTCTCTAAAACTTTTGTCTGAAAAATTTCTCATACTAAGAAGAATTCAGCAAGATATTATCATGAATGTACTTAGGTCTTCATGCGAAGTACTTGTTATTCTGGCCAGATTTTAATGAAACTTGAATTTTCTCAACAAATTTTCAAAAATAATCAAATATCATATTTCATGAAAATCTGTCCAATGGAAGCTGAGTTCCTCCATGCAGATGGATGGGCGGATGGACGGATGAACATGATGAAGCTAATAGTCAGTCCTTGCAATTTTGAGAACGTGCCTAAAAAGATCATCATGCACTTTCACAGGTGTGAAGAAGTGCACTTTGCAATATCACAGAAGTCACCATTAATATAATCAACTAACCATAAATAACTTTCGTATAAAGTTCCTCCAGTTGTGGCAAATGATAAGAGAATTGTAAAATGGTGATATGTGTACTGAGAAAAAAATACCCAGAGAGAATCTACATGGAAGTGTCCAGGTAAATACTCTAGTATATAGAACTTCCCCTACTGGAGGGTTAAGTCTTAAATCAGTAAATTAAAATACTGAAAACTTTATAGAACTTTAATTACACCCTGTAAATCTGTTGCAGTACACGAGGACTTGATGGGTGCCAGGCTTAAGTTGCCTGAGCTGGCCACAAATAAAGACAGAGTAGTTTTGGAGATTACTTTGTTTCTACCAGCACTGCAGCAGTGTCTGTGTGGATTTATGTCTCGTAAATGCTAATCATCTGTGGAATAAAAACGTATTTAGGCGGGTCACAAACTCTATAATCTGAAACCTGCTTGAAATTTATGTTTATATTTAAATGTATAACAATAACACAAAAACAAAGCTACATACCCAAACGTATCAGCATTTGTACTCCTTTCCTCTGAATCCACAACATCTGTATACTGTTCCTCTGATGTAACTTCCACATTACATTCAAGATCATTGCTGTCTGTTACTCCATTCATCTCAGGGGTATTATTGATACACTGCATCTGAGTAAGGAAGCTCAAGCAGGTTAGCGTTTCTTTAAAATCCAGAGAAGCTGGTGACAAACAGCCAATCACCAATGTAGTAGCTTTCCCACCAAATGAACTCTATGAGATAACAAAAATGTTTGAAACTGTAAAAAGCACAATTTATTTGATTCAGATAAATATGTGCAAATGACCAGTCACATCACAGTATCCTGATGTTCAAGCATAAAAGTAGAGTCAGGTGAAGGATATAATTCTCTTTAGTACAATAAGTACTGTTTTCCTGGTAGCAGGCAATGACACGCTGCATTAGTGCCATGTCCCATAAAATATGTAAATATAAATAATGATAATGTTAACAGGAATTAGTTGGCAATGGAGGCCAATAGGAAGAAAGACTTTTTCTTTCTTTTTTACTTACAAATTTCCATTAATTCTGGATACAATGGCAATCATTATGGTTGAAAAACTAAAAAATTATCCCTGTTGTAATACCTGAGAGTAACATTACTCTTTATAAAATAACAGTGCATATCTCACATGATGGGATGCACATTTATAGTACAGCAACATGTTTAGGATACATATGTCAGTCAACACTGATTAAAAAATTTATTTATTGTAATTAAACGTCTGTTTTAAAATTACAACTATTCACCTTAAAGGTTTAGAAATTACGAAACAAAAATAATGCTATGAGGACATGTACAAACCTGCATGACATTCAGCTGTTAACAAAGGTCTTAACTGAACACATAAACCCTGCCATGTGAAAACAGTCTTCATTTACTTAAGAATATAAAGGTAAAGTTCACCCTAGAACAGGCCACAAAGGCCCAGAGGTGGAGTACAGGTATAACTCTACTCTTTCTTTAACCTTAGTGCTAGATGGGGTAGGGTGTTCAATGCTACACCCCAGCTGCTTTACACCTGGGCAAGACCCATTGCCCACTGTATAGAAGGCTGGGTGGGTCCCAGCACCAGTCTTGACGGGCGCGGAAAATCTTGCCCCCACCAGGATTCAATCCCCAGACTGTCCAGCCCACAACGAGTTCCAATACCGACTGTGCCATCCTGGTCCATGACTTTAAAATATACTGTAGTTATATTTGTTTTTTTTTCATGCTAGGACAAATTTTTGTGTATTAATTTTGTGCGTTGTTTCCAACTTTATATTGTTCACTAGTGATTGCGCAATATTGCAGTTAGCTGTTAAAATTTCATAGTGGTGTACATGACTTTTGCACACTTGCACATGTCGCTCTTGATGATGTAATGGTCACATGACTATGGTGCGATTTCTTTGTCTTAACAGGCAGGCAAGCACGTAAGCTTGGCTTGCCAGTTCAGTTCAAGTTGCAACTCCGTCTTGCCAAGACATGTATGGGCTTGCGTCCTGTGAGGTGCAGACACAAGCCCACAATAAGTGCAGTCCAGAGGGGGCAGCTAAGCATTACACATACAAAGGTGTAATTAGTCAGTCTACAAGCAGGTTTGCAACTTCAGCAGTCTCAAAGGGAGACACACGTATGCAAAATGTGTCAATGTGTCTTTGTGTTCAATAATTCATGTTGCATGCTGGATAGCATATCTTTGTTAGTTATTATCAACTGCAAGAGGCTGTCAGCCAGTTACATCGGCGTAAGGCAGTGTATTTCAGTTGAGAAGGGACTTGTGATTACCACAGAAGTGTGTGTGCTAACTCTGCAAGGGTAGCTATTCTAAATTCATGGGGAATTATTAGTCAAGAAATATGTGCAGTGGACTGTGACAAAAGGAAGCTATTTAATTGTGTATTAATATAATTACAGTATTATTATCAGCATTATCAAACAAGCTTACACTTGAACAATTGAAGGTTAATGTGAATAAGGCAATTATTAACAGTGATTAATCATCAAAGAGTGCATTAACATTATTCAATATTATTAATGAAGCCATTTAGAGTTACATAAGGGTAACAATTTCTTGGTTTAGTTATGTTCAACCCTGTGATTAAGTGTGCAACCAAATAATAATTATCAGTAAAGTGAAACTGGATCCTTGTTTTGACTGGCAATTGCATAGGTCATCATGAAGTCAAACCTTTCCACTATCCAGTGCATCCCCTGAACTACAGCAGGTAGCGACAGTTTTAATTTTTAATGTAGTGCTGTGTTAAAACACTACTTTGAAGTGCATATTGAACAAGATACGCACATTTTCTTCTAGTGCCTGTTATCATTTTAAAGTACACAAGTTCTGTTTCAGTTTAGTTTTGTATATACATGTGCAGTAAAACATAAACATAATTTCCTTAAATTGTGTGTAGGAAGAGCACAGTGGGCATCAGCAAGTTATTCGTATTTCCTTCTGCTGACAATACTGGTGAACTGTACACAGTATATTGTCATAAACTTCCTTGAATGGAAGTTACTTCTACACCAATATTCAGGAGATTGTTAATGTTACACATTGGATAATCTGGGGATTGAATTCCAGTGTGGGTAGCATTTTCTGCACCCATCTGGACTGGCCCCAGGGTCCACCCAGCCTCCTATACAGTGGGCACTGGGTCATTCCCGGGACTAAGCGGCCAGGGTGTAATGTCAACCACCCACCTCCATATAGCACCAAGGTTAAAGAAAGAGCACAGCTATACCTCTACACCCTCCATGCCATCATGGCCGGTTACAGAGTGAACTTTACCTTATTGTAGCTAGTAACTTGGATTGAATCTGGAACTTCCAGAGAACTGATCTACTGTAATACTTACCACAGTTCTACATAGTCATATTGCATTTTACTGCATCAATTACTCACTTTAACAAGTCTTGTTAGCACAGACTGCATATAGGGGACTTGTGTGTGCTGCCACTGGGGTTCTGTCAGTGTGGAAACAACATTTGCCAAGGCAACCAATCCACTATCCAGCTGAATTGATTCTGATATGAAATGACCATCACTTTCCACTAAAACCTTCTTCCCAAAGCCTCCAAGGTCAGTGAACTGAGCTTTTGAACATATATTGCGAATGATGCCATCTGCAAAATGAGTTACACACAATTAATACTGAAGAGTTTCCTCTCCAAAAGCAAGTTCCAACAATGTGAAGGTTTCTGTAAAGCTTTGCCTAATTTGAAGCAGAACCTGATATACATGTACCAGTGCTTAGTCTACCAGTTTCTGAAAGCGCAAAAATTGCAGAGGACACAAAATACAGCCACACTGCACAAAGCATAACTTCAAGATGATGCAGTCTAGATACCTGACATCATCAGCAAATAACTCTGCAGATACCATTCTACCTCCATCTATCAGGTGAGTTCTGCAATAACTGCAGGAGTTCATCTTTTGACCAGTCTGGAAACTCTCTGACCACATAACAAAGAATTTTTTGTGTATTACACATACAGTCGGAACACAACTATATGTGTAATACACAAAAAATCCTTTGTTATCGAACCAACACAACGGGGATGATGCATCTCAAAAAAAAAAAATCTCTGACCACACTTCACACAACACACACACACACATATATATATACTTCACTCGATTATTCAACAACTTAAGCTTTTACACATTATGCATGTTTCAGAAACTTATTACCTTTACCTCCTACCTTCTGTAACAATAAGCCCTCGAGAAATAAGATTTGATATCCACAGCATAGTTAAACAGCATGTTAGCAAACGATTACAACAACTAAATGTTACTGCCAACTGAATCAACACCTTCATCATTTTATAATAGCTGGATGACTTTACAATACTTACCAACTATCCACTGCTGCTCTAGAGTCAAGGTGAATAAGGAATGGGAACAACAATGCTGCTGCTGAGCTGTGACCCATCCCACTTGCCTATTGCTCATTCCTACATGCAAGCAATTAAATACTTCACTGACACTTTGACATTCAATTTCTTCAGCTCCAGCAACTGTTGTATCCTTGAAAACAGACAACATTAAAGTTAAAATTCATGAGAACATTAGGATATTAGAAAGTATAATTTTACCAATATTATGGACTAGTGTGAAACTTTCTCTCCTAACCTTTATAAGTTTCTAATGCTTACCTTCAAATTATCTATTACAATTAAGTGTTTCTTAAACTGGCTTGTATTCAGAAGATCTCTTATTTCATCATCATGAATCTCAATAAATGATACTCTTATTTTGAATCTTCTACCAGGAATTTGCTGTAACAAATGGCAGAACACAGAAATGTTTCCATAAATTATTATTTCTCACATACAGATGAACATACTACAACGAATTTTGTTAGACAGTCATATAGGCCTAATGCTTGACGAAATGCTCATATCCAACATTAGCAACATATTCCACATACTGTACAGAGTCCATCTTGTATAGCAATGAATATTAACAAAACAAAGACATTTTATTGCACAAAATTAAGCTTATTCCAAGGAAACTTAAGAGTGTTAGAAATCTGTCATGTTACAGTCTGCCAGCTGTTCAGAGCACCTAGTCTGAAGCAGCAATAGTTTCTTTATTGCATCAACAAAGAACTTGTTTGGTGGCTCCAGCAGTCCAGTGTCCAACACCTTCTTCACTCTGTCAATGCATAAGAATTGTTTGAGTCATAATGTTTCCATAAATGGTTCAAAGTGGAGTTAAACAATCAGTGTAATATCAACACTGTACATGAGATCACACAGCAACTCAAATAATGATGTAAGCAACCAACAAGATGCAACAAATTCCATTTATTGATCTTTTCAAATCAGCTCTACGTGTTTCAGGCGACAAACTTGCCCATCCTCAGGAGCACTTTTTAACTGTATATACAGCTTTTGGTTCAATGCACCGATATTGCTACGGACTGGTGGCAAGGTTCCATCTTAACCTTGTCACCAGTTGGCAGCAATATTGGTGCATTGTACCAAAAGCTGCATATAGAGTCAAAAAGTGCTCCTGAGGATGGGCGAGTTTGTTGCCTGAAACATGTAGAGCTGATTTGAAAAGATTAATAAATGGAATTTGTTGCATCTTGTTGGTTGCCTGTATCATTATTCTAATGACCACGGTCTCACAAACATCAAGCATCTCAAATTTTAGCTACAGGTTCCACTGTCAAGGCAGCCATAAGTGGATGAAGACTGTCTAGACACATGAGAATATTTTCAGACAGTTTACTTCTACATTTGATTCTAATGATATCAGTTGATTGCAAAGCATACTGCAATGTATTCTCCTCCTGAAAGTTCTTTACTGTTTATGTTTCCAAGATGCAGCAAACAGTCAACACCACTTAGCCGGTAAAAGCTACAGTCTTTCTGAAAGATACTGAACTGGCAGAGGCCTCAGAAATGTACAGGGTTTTCATTTAATTTCACAAATACTGTTGCCACTTCCTGCTGCTATTCTGCTATATATGTGAGCAGCCAGCAGCGTGGATTACATTAACACAATAAGCGAGTTGACAGCAAGTGGAAAACACGAAACTGGCAGATAAAATAATGTCCTTATTTTAGTCAGGGATAAACCAAGACACCCCTTGCCCAGTAATCTGTTGCAAGTGATGGTGAAGACTGACAAGTGGAAGTACTTAGCTTCTATAATGTAATGCAAAATATGTCATCCTGCATCCATACTGTATCAGACCTAATAAACATTTCCTGAGCTGGAGTGGCTGGGTGCTTATAATAAGGCTCTGACATATGCACTGAAGTTCACAGTAATACAACTATATTTCATCTGCGGTGTTTACACAATTCAGAAGCCAGATGCTGTGTAGTGAATGCCACATGGTTCCATTTAGTCTTCCATTAACTGTTTTGACACCCACCTTACAATAATTTACCAAAAATTAAAATTATTAAGAAACATGGAATGAAAAAACCATAACTTACATTCAGTTTAACTACAATGTTCATGATGCTACCTTGAATTGTCTGACAGATCATTGCTTCTGCCTTCTCTGACAACATTATCAGTGGTTAAATTCTGTAAACTCCAGGGTATCAAACAACAGCAACATTTGTTTTCCTACTTTTATAACACTTTCATTAACAAACACATATTGTAATATACCACACAGCCATTGGCATACTGCATTAATATTATCAGTGAAGTGCAGCCATTTCTACACCTTCTGTCCACAGAAATATTATGACAGTCTGTAGCTCATCTTTAATCCTCAGTCAAGGTATTCAACATCTTGATATGTGGATTACTAGTGTCACACGTGGTGTGTGGCCAAGCTAAAGCGTACTTGTGCACACACAATTGTGCTATGTATTAGACAGTAATTTTTATTTGCCATTTCACTCTAGTGAGCATGATAACAATATGAACCTGTGAATCACATTGGTCAGCCCACATGTCACTTTTTGTGTCAAACAGAGCTGTAAGCATGAATGACTTTGATACAAATTTTAGTGACAATAAACAGTAATAATTACAGGTCCTTGAAGCTGTAAAAATAATTTTACACATATTGTTGTATTATAATTCACCCTTCAAAGGTGAAAATGGCTAAGAAGAAGAGTTTCTCTTCCATTCCATAACCTCTCATCTACTGGACCTCAACAACTAATGATAAAATTTTTATCATAGCTATATCAAAGGGAAAACGTTCGGAGCCTGTACTTCAAAAACAGTGTCCAATGGGTCAAACAGTAAAACAGTTGTATCTTCATTTCTATGACCTTTCTGTTCATTCCACATTTGCTAAAATCCCTAACATAACCTATCCTTATTAGTACAATCATGCAGATTCGAACTCCAGTGTAACATCATGGACAGGACTAAACAATCTGTGTTGCTATAAACAAGTGTTGTTCCAACCAAGCAGTATGATACTATGGAAAGAGCAAAGGACTTAACTGGTGTTACAGAATATTTGCTGCTAAAGGTGAGGTGTCACATAAACTAATGTTGTTGTAAACAAATCTGAGTATAGTTCCACATAATGACATTCTGTAACAAATCATAATGTTCTGTCATCCTTCTGGGTAACTTATGCATTTATCCCCTCTCTCCTAAAACAAATTTCACATGAAAAATAAGGTGGAAAAAAATGTATAAAGCATTATGAAGATATCACACTCACAGTCAGTCGACTGAAGATTTCTCTGGTTACTCTGGGAATAATGCCATACTCAGTTTCACTTAAAGCACAATGAACACCTGGTCCAAGGATGGTGTATGTTTTGCCTGCACCAGACTGGCCATATGCAATTACTGATATATCGTACCCTGTAACAGATGAGTTAAGTCCTGAGAGAGTGTTAGAACACTCCATACAAGGGGCCATCACCTTCTTTTTTATGTCCCTGTCCTTTCAGTCTTGCTATAAAATCCTCTTGAATTAATGGTAAATAACCTAGTAATCATCTTCTAATCATCATAAAATTATTCCTTTGCATGAATAAGACAGACCACAACTAATTTTAATCAAAATATTGACCTCAACACTACAGTGAGGTAAACAGTTGCTGTATTTATATGAATACAAGACATAATTAATCAAATAAGAAAAAGGGGGTCATCTAATAATTGCCAACATGTTCTGTACAGGTGTTTTCCTGAATCAATGGGGATTGTGATCACAAACAGGGTAATCTTATATTCACATATATGATACTTTAATTACCAACCACCTCCATCAGCCAAGAACAGTCTCAAAGATACAAAGCTGGGCATGTTGGTGGTGACAAGAAACACCCTCAGTCCTCATGCTCTATTTCCTACTTTTGTTAGTGATACTTAAGTAACTGCACAGCTTATATACCAGTGAACAGAAGGATAGCTGTGATGTATCAATGGAGATATAGAAGTGATCTTCATTGAGTACGGCATACATTAAGGCCAGGATCAACAGACATACTCACAAAACTACAAAAAACATCACTCAGAATTACCATCCTTGACGGGAGGTATCTAGTGTATGGTCAGTCACTTTACTGGCTGACACACTGAAGCATAGCAACTGAACTATTCTCTCTCACAAATATCAGAAATACATGATGCAATGTCACAGCCACTGGACTGACCACAAGATGACATTACTGCTGTTAGCACCAACATCTACTGCTTAAAATGCTATGGAAACTTTCAAAATATTGAAGGTTGCTTTTCGAGAGTAGAAAATGGGAAGAACACAGATTTTGTGTGTTTTTACTAATTCAAAAGTGGTAGGACCTTTGCCAAAAATGGCAATGACTTGGGACACTCATTTATAAGCAAAACGGATAAAAAAAGGAACTGAGGGAAGGAACCAGTCCTTGAAAATAGAAGAATCACTATTTGTGAAGCTGCTGACAAGCTGGGAATTTGTCTTACATCAGTTCAGAACATTATGAAAGATGTACAAAATTTTTTATTTTTTAAAAAGACCAACAAATCCACCTGGACATATGAAAGTACTTTTATTACACAGAAATCACCAACATGTTTCAGCCATTTATGCGGTCAACCTCAAGGTGGTGAGACAATTTGAACATGCATCAGATCCTCACCATATCGTGCCCTGCCTACTGAGCAAGAAGGAGGATCATGTTAAGCCTTTAAGGGCTGAGTTAAATCCCATCTGCTATTTGCTGGCATTATTAGGAACTACCCATATTCTCCACATTAGCAGGATAAGGGTTAACATGTGTCAGGACCCTCATCAGAGGTTTCAAAGAGACCAAAATTACCATGTGTCTTCTTTCTTTCCCGAAACTCAAGATGGAATTAAGATGAAGATTTAACAATGTCACCACAATTCAAGCAAAGCCCTGGGACGTACTTGCTGAGTATGAAATAGTGCACTTCACACAATACTTCCAACAATGGAACAATCATTGGGCTTACTGTATGAAGTCCCAAGGAGACCACTTTGATGGGGACAACACTGATCAGAAGTTAAGGATTGTTCTTAAGGAGAACTATATTCAGTCTGGAAACTATCTGATCACATCATGCCTGTTGCATGTACTTCTCTGTCACATTAAGTTGTTTCGAGGCAGATGACAGGCTGATTCTAAAGTAGTGATACTAGACTTTTTGGGACTCTCTGATGTAAAATATACTTAAAATATACTTACTCTGCTTGTTTGGGCAAGAGTACACTGTCCTAACTTTTACTGTTCTGACATATGATTAATACAACAGCAGTCAGTTACCTCACAATTCCTCCAAACTGCAAAAATTTCTTTACACTATTCTTCAAAATATTGTCACTGAAATATGTTATGTCCTCTTCTATCTACCAAGTACATTAATAACATTACAACCTTTCTAAATGTCAATTATCAAATACATTCAGATAATATGCTCATACATATGACAGATCCACCATGGGTGACAATTTTCTTGAGACCAGAACTACTGTTTTGCAAAATCAGCTGATATGCTGCAGTCATAGACTCTCAGGGCATAACACTAAAGCACAGACAAAAACAGCCATACTGAGATGGTGTTGCTTTAAACAAATAGTAAAGCTCTATCACAAGCAGTATATACATTAATTATTAATAATATTTGTGATATGTACATCACCTTCCAAAACACAATCAATAAGTGGATACACAGTAGTGACAAAGAGTTGACTTTGGGAGCAATTCATTGGTAACGCATAACTGACAGTGAAACAGTTTTGTTTTGCCAAAACAATTTGGTTAGCATATGGGAAAACATCAACACTAACAACTTCATGCAGCCTGTCTGTGGGAAGTAAAGGCCGCACCTGAAAAAAAAAAAACACAGCAAAATCATCACTTACACGAAAAAAAAAAAAAAAAAAAAAAATAAACAAAGCTGATACAAAAAAATAAAAAAAACTAAAATCAAAAAAAATAAAAAAAAAAAAATT
>Ga0136643_10009400_pt1 | contig 14379 bp, 11 predicted proteins | sample TergutLab28metaG_FD_96883 | JGI IMG/M metagenome (GOLD analysis project Ga0136643, IMG submission 96883) | Labiotermes labralis P1 segment gut microbial communities from Petit-Saut dam, French Guiana - Lab288 P1 (version 3) (version 3) | ecosystem: Host-associated > Arthropoda: Insects >... | reverse complement strand
TTTATTATGTGTAGTGTCTGGTGTGAAAGCCATTACTGTTTTCGGCGTTAAACGTCTCTATACTCTCAACATTTAAGCAACAGTGCCACTGATATCAAAATCTAGCATTTGAACAATACACATTTTCTGTTCCGAAACGTCGCTGTCTCATTACGTTAGCTAATTACTTACAATCAATTTTATGCTAACTTCAGAGTTTCATTTCCAATTTATATTTTACACTGTCGTATTGCCGCAGAATGCCGTAGACGACGTATCAGTTGAACAACATGCTGTGCATATATTGTATATTGTATATATAACAACATCAAGCCGTTTAGTATTTTGTGCACTTAGATTAAAAATAAGCAGTGGATATGAGGATTGGACAGCGTTACGTTCAAGTGACAACCTCTGTAACATATTTAGGGGATGAAATTTTTTCACATTTATGACACTACATAAGTGACGGCCGGTGTTGTTACTTACCTGCAGATTGAAAATATCCACATAACATTTGTGAGCGAAATCAACGTACGCATTGACGTCATGGCGCGCCCCAAATCATCCCAGTGTATGTACACATCACCGAGCAGGCCTAGATATGTTGTGGCAGCACATATAATCACTGCTATCATATAGATAGCGTAAATAGTCGATACTTTCTTCATCCGAAACGGAATTCCTGCCATTCTAAGAAGGAAAATCATCGAACCGAAACGACTCTCTGACAGTCCATTTAGTTCTGTTTCCTTGTTATTCATGTTAAAATTATGTAATTCAGTGTCAGGCAACACACAGTTTAATGTACTTCTCGAAGATTTGTTAAATCCACTTCTGTTTAGTATTTGTCACTTTCTCACTACTCAGTATACTCTGAATGTTAGCAGACACTGAATGACACTGAGCTCCTTAACATAGTGCTACTATTTTGTATGGCGAAAGCGAGATCAATACTTTGTTAAATTGCATTATTAATAAGACATGTAAATCGATATTTTAGAATCGGGAATTTGTTTCTAGATAATTTGAGGCAACCACAGAATTGTTTGAGTTTGAGTTTGAGTCATGATATTGGAAACTTCGTAGAAAAAAGGAACTACTCACAGGCGCCATTAATTATTTCAGAATAGTGGGAAATTTTACCGAACACGCTGCAAATGTTTCATTGTCATATTACATACACTCTGCGAACGGGTAATTACTTGAAATCTAAAAAATTCAGTGGTGAAATATAATGAATGCACACAGGACTTATTGTACAGTCCCTTATTTTTTTCTCTGATTTCAGAGAATCTGAAATCTGATCATTAATCTTACTGATCATTCATGTCTTATTTCGAGAGAATTTCTCCCTAACCTTACAAGACATGCTGTCAGACACCGTTCTCTCTTTCTGTATCTTCTAACTTTTCACTGAAATTCATTCTTCACTTAGTATTTAAATATGTTAAACTCTGTTAGACACGAATACTATGGAATTTGTTTTGTAAACTCATAATTTCTACGTGTGTCGTGTGTCGCGTGAGAAAACACGAAATCGACAAATATTAGCTTCTGTGTGAACTGTAATGATTATGTCGTTTAATAAAGACGTAGGTTGCTGGACTTCCCAATTTTTTTTCACAAATTGAATTAACTCATTTCCTGCCCTAATGAAACTTATTTTACTTGTACTATTATTGAAACTCATTCTGTTCTAATTATGGACAAATTTTCTTGCCTCTCGGCGCAGACGCCCTACTCAAATTTGGGTTTCGTTTGATGAAAGAGTATTTTTTGTTACTGTCAAATTTTCATTTCCTAATAATTACTAGAAAGCTTCTTATGTAAAAAACATCAAGTGAAGGCGTCGAGGATTCAGATAGACGGGATGCGCTGAACACGTGGGACAGATTGTAGATGTTCTGCAAAATGAAGTTGATCAGTGCATTGCAATTTGTTTGTTTTGTGGTTTACAAAATATACAGCTATTTGTTTGAACAGTTTTTTCGAATATAATATAGGAATTTTGAATCTATTAGCAAGAACTATCCAATGCCACTGACGATATTACCCTGATATCAACGAAAGCAGAAGTCTAGGATGTAGTAGCATATGACATTGAACTTTCACTGCTTCGTCATTAAAAATATGAAACTGCAACAGAGTGTGTGTGATATGTATCGTTATGTCGTAGGAGAGGAGCATGAAATTACTCATGTCGCATACAAGAGGTATTTCAGCCTGGATCTTCCCGGCTATAATTTTGCACTTGCCGGAAGCAGGTGACTATTTGGTTTGGCGACCCACCTGTGTCATAAGGCACGTGACCTTTCACCCCATAGGGAGTATTGCAGAAGGCAATTAACTGGCTAAGGAGGATCCGTGACAGGTGGTGTCTTATGACGCCAGAGTATCATAAGAAGGCCTCTTGTAGATCGGATTAAGAACATAAAAATTAACCAATAGCTTTACTTGGCCGCACCCTTAGATTGTATTAATAGTAATTTCAGCCAATGACATGTTTGGCCACGCCCTCGTGTCGCCGTGCGATTTTTCCCACTGACTTTTAATCCCTATATAAGATAATGTAATGATGTCGCGTGGGAACACTCCGGACACTGCTCTCAGCTTTGAGTTCGACACCTTGTTCGTCATTCTGTACCACTCTGTACCACCATCTGCAATAAAATACAACACTGAACTGATCTGAGAAAACAGCCATCAATCACCTAAAGAGGCGGTTTTTTCTCAGCTCTAAGAATTCAGAGCCTTAAAGACTACCAAAATTAAATTTGCTGTAAGCAGTGGTGCAATAATTTGTGACTTTCTTATATCGGCTGTGTTATGACGTCGATAGAAACAATTGCTGGTTTGTACAGAGCCGAAATATAATTCGTTACAGACAGTTTGGTAATTAACAGCTGACAGCACGAAAAGTGTGCAGATGGCCGTAGAATTAACTTGTGGAGAAGAAGCATTATTACGTATGTAGAAGGTACTGCAGTGTTATGACATCGACATCGACACCCGCTTTAGTGATAACTGCGAAACGCCGTAATGGATTTAGCCTTCGTCATCTTAGCTCTCGTGACAAATATTGAAAAGTTCTTGAAACTGAGTTTATTGTTACATTCTGTCTGATTTTTTATAGGCTACTCTTTAGAGATGTGCCCATTTGTGAATGGAATTAGCTGAGATCTGATAGGTAAGACCTATGGAACGTAATCTGATACTCCAAAAAATTAGTTGTTCTACAATTTGTATTTCGAGATTTAATGTCATATGTTTAAGAGTCCCTGTACGATCCAGTAACAACGACTTAGGCTTAAAGGTTTACCCTCAGATCGTACGGTAGTTACTGTCCGCTACGTTACCAGTAATGTAATTCTCAGTTTGTTTGGTTAGAGAGTTAGACCAACCGCTACATGTTACATGAAGACCTTCGATGTGAAATTGCCATACAGGTTATTCAATAGAAGCGACTTAGGGCTGAGGTGTTCGCTCTTCAAACATATTTCGCTGTATTGATCGGTAGTTAGGTTCCAAGCATGACATGCAAAGAAGAAGATGGGAACGGGAGGCTGTCCAGTAACATCGTTAACAAACTGCCAATTAACGCTGAGTAACATACCAGAAGAGTGATGTCCTTATTCATATTGTGGCGAAACCATGAAATTGCTTGTTATGAAGTTGTTACGATAGCCGAAGGGATAGAAACTAACGCGAACGCTGTACTGACTGGATGCACTACTGAACATCCAGTCAATGCTGTTAACCGTGCGAAGTGCAGCAATAAAATATTAACCGCTGTAGACAGCTAGACCGAAGATATGTTCAACACAGAAAGCTGCATATTGTTGCATATTGTTAAGGAATGCTTGCAGGTTTACCTTCGCGAAAATACATAACGCTTGCCATCAGCGAATTTTTGAATAATTGGAAACAGGCACAGAATTTGTGTGAGCAACATTTTCTACTTATCATAATGCAGCAGATCAAACATTTGAACTAATCAATCCATTTGTTTTGCTGTTCCGCTGTGTATATTGCATGCTAAAGTATCTAAAATCAATAAGCATTGTATAGGGTTTAAAACACGTGGAACAGAATGTTTTTTAGCTTTGAAAGTGGAACACAGAAATTTATGTAACGAACGAAGCTTTCTGTGGCTAAGGAGAGAACAAAGTTTTAATATTACAATGTTAGCTATAGAATACAATTTATTATTTTAATTTTTTTTCACAATTTACATTCACAAATTCACTTTGTTTCAAGTGACGCAATGACGTTAATTGTAATTATATACAATAGCTGAAGGCCCATATTCACATCGATCCAACACACATTTAATTGTGACAACTGCTGTTGTGTTGAATGGAAGATTCTTGCGATCTTGGATGCTGCTTGCTAACCTGATGTGGTCTTCCGTAGACCTACTGAAGGCCGTGACGGCTCCAGCATTTGCTATGCTAATTCACTTCCCGTAATGAATTACGACTTGCTATATGACGTAAATTTTGTTACGTAAATGTAACTCAGCAAACCTGAAAGCTTTTGTTTTAATAAGCACCATAATCTTAGGGTTACTGTAAACATAACGATTATTGCTTGGTTTATTTGTCCAGATAAGGAATGGTACTTAGCCGCTGACTTTCCAAACCGCTGCTCACCGTTCATTAAACATGACACTTAATCTGTGAATGCGTGCTTAAGGCGGACGGTGATTTTCCCCACTTTTATTATCAGGACTTTTGGGCTGAACAGTGTGACTTTTGCACTATTTGCAACAGTCTCAAATTGTCTATCGTGTTGTGAAACCCTAAGCTAGTGTGGTGATTGGAAATCTTGTTACGTCCTCATTATTTGTATCATTCACACATACATGGATTCTGTCACTCGGCGAAAGAATAAAAACCACACTTCCTCTTTCTGTAAACGTTATTAATTTGCACAACACAGTTAGAGAAGAGGAAGTTCGTTGGACTTAATTTGGAGTCTTTAATTTTTGTTTTCCTTAAACTTTTGATTTTTCTAAACTGTATGTGTGGGCCGGGTAGCTCAGTCGGTGTAGCGACTGACTACGGGCTGGAAGGTCCGGGATCGATTCCCGGTGGGAGCGAGGTTTTCCGCCCGTCCAGACCTGCTCCGTAGCCCACCCAGCCTCCTGTAAAATGGATACTGGGTCTTTCCCGGGAGTAAAATGTGGCCGTAGCGTGCTGCTGACCACTCATCACCTTCTATTGCCGCTGTCATGGAAGAGTAGAGCTATAATTGTACCCACACTCTGGGCCAACCCGGACCTGTAACGGGAACTCTTTTTACCTTCATTAGTGTAATTTTCTACTTACCTGTGTTTAAATACTGTCTATTTCAGTAAAATTGTAAGGACTCTTGAAGATCCGTATCTGACGTCAATATTCCCACATGTTTGTATTTAATGCAGATTTATACGTTGAGTTTTATTTGTCTTTCGTCAATTTGAGTTCAGTAAAAAACGTGTTTGTAGTTGGGAATTGTATTATCAAGTTCGACAAATCATTTCTAATTAACCTATTTTACAAAACAAAACAAGAAACGATCGAACTCACAGCGTCGTGCCTGAAGTGTCTGTCTGTGATCCTCGAGCCCAGTAACTTAGTTAGGAAAGCTAAGGCGCCGTGAGTAGACTGAAGTTTGCTACAAATGAGACCCTGTTGAACTCGCGGTTCAAAATTACTCGTAATTGCGGAAAAAATATCCAGATCGGACGTCGGTGAGTTCAATGTACTTTCCATATTGGCGTACCTGATATAATGATCAAGGCACGATTTACCTGATCCTGGGTCATGTTAATCTGGATAGATGGCATTTCGAATGCTAACCTCTCTACTGGACACCACAGTAATTTACTAAAGCCATTTTTAAAATCAAGCGTAGCTTTTCATTGTGTCAAATGCACTCGACAAACTTTGACCGGCGAATAGTACTTTTACTGCTTGGAAAACCAAAGCTAACTTTTGTTCCTCTTGCGTTTTTTTTTTTCAGGGAGAAGTATTTGGTACATTGGCACTGTCATTTTTAATGTGCAAGGAGAATAAAGTACCTGACCTGATCTGAGAAAACAGCGACTGATCACACATAAAGGCTCCCATTTCACAGCTGTAGAATTCCATTGTCGTAAACACTGCGAAAGGTAAAATTTTTGCCATACATCTGGCAAGGTTTTACACGCTTATATTGGCAGTGTTAAGACGTCGATAGAAAACAGTGATACGTTTTAAAGAGCCGATATATTGATGTGCCAATGCAAACTAGGCCACTCCATTCGAGCCAGTTTGGTAATGGAAAGCAGACACAGAACGAAACAATGCAGGTGGCCGTAGAATTAGCTTATGAAGGAGACACATTGTTACATTTGTAGAACCTGCTAGAGGACACATTGACTCCTGATTTAGTGTTACTGCGAAACGCCATAACTGCCTTCTCCTTCGTAATCTTCATTATACTGACAAACAGTTGTCATGGCTGGACCCTCAAATTGCTGTAACTTTGTGTGAGTTTTGTGATAAGACTAATATTTTGATTTTGTCTATTTGAGATGGAGATTAGCTGAAGTTGGTAAGTAAGGCGGATGGAACCCATTGTAAACCCCAGAAAATAATTAAGTGTTTATTAGATAGTGTGAGATTTGATGGCAAGCATTAAAAAGAGCTCCTACTCGAACTCATACCAACGATTTAGCCTAAACCCATGTAACTTAGACCGTATGGTATATGCTCTCAGCTACATTACCAGTAATACAAGCGTGAAGGTATCTGGGGACGGAGTTAGGACCACCAGAATTTGTAAGATGAAGACTTGAGTAGCCGACCTTCTATGGTACTCTTCGATAAGAATCACCATTAAAGCGCTGCTCCCTTCGAGAGAAGTGGCATCGAGTTGAGGTGTTCGCCTGTCTAGAAAGTTACCATTCGTTGATTGGTAGGTAATTCCCGACGTTTCGTGACATACTATCGTTACCACTTCTTACTTCCACGTAGATGGGAACAGTAGGTTGTACAGAAACGTCTGCAACTACCAATCAACTTTGCGTAACGTCTCAGAAAGCGCAGTCGTCAGCTACGTTACCCGCGGTATCATGTTGTTAGACAACCGGTAGGGTATAAACGTTAAGCGGCAGGGTGACAATGTTACGTTTCAGTACAAGGCCTATCTTGTTTTACCAAATGTCTGGTCGCGGATCTCGTAAATTTTGTTTATTTGTCAAACGGAATCTTCTCCCGAGTCATCGGTATTTTTGTCATATGACCTGTTATACTGGATGATTTTCTAAAGCACAGGGTAAGCCAGACATTTAGTGCTCTACAAATCATCATCCACTCAAAGTTTCCAGCCTTTAGAAACGTAATAACCAAATATTAACCGTTGTGGCAATTATGCTGAAACGGTGGTAAATACAGAAGGCTGCACAATTTTAACGACCGGCTGACAAAGTTGTTCGGGAAAGAAGCAGAAAACCTGTCGTCATCGGATTTTGCATGACGGGAAAAAGGCGTTGAAAAAAACACAAAAAATGCTGTGAGCGAAGTACTTATATAATACAGCAGATCAAAAGATTGAAATTGATCCACTCTTTTCTTTTCTATTCCATAGCGGAGTTTACGTGCTAAAGAATATAAAATCAATAAGGAACTTGAAATGTTTAGAAATAACAAACGAAGCAGCCGGCCGTATTTCACATTGAAATTAGTACACAGACATAATGAAGGAAACTTTCTGTGGCAAATGAGTGGAGAAATTTGTGACAGCACACCTTTTGTAATATAAGGTTGTTTTATAATATTTCTTTCGCAATTTTTATTGCCAATTTCACACTTTGGATCCAAATGTCTGAAAAACATTCATTTTAATTGTGTACCGATTAAGGGCCCTATTTCACACCGACCAAACGCGATGCTAATTTTGACGTCAGCTGTTGAGTTAAATGAGGGCAGTCACGTGCCGCTGGTGCTGCTGGCCACCCTGATGTGGCCTTCTGTGTTCCTGCTCAGGGCTGTGGCGCCACATGCATTTGTTGTGTTACTTCACATTGTGTAACGGCTTCTGAAGGCTTGAATTATGAAGTAATATTTTGTTGCTTAGGTTTAAATGAAAGCAACTGTTAATGTAAGCTTTATAACCGTTACGTTACTTTAAACGTACACGGCACAATTACTGAGGAGGTAGCTGATGGATCGGAATATGACGTTTCGAATTTCTGTGTTCCCTGTAATGTATGATTTTTCAATATTCTAGGTGCAGATAATCTGCTATTAAATGTTTTACGCTTGATTCGAATTTTCAATACTATTGAATATGTGAAGATGACGTCAAAACGCCTAAACATATGTGCTTAACAGCGATATATACTATGAATATACTTTCTGAACTATGTTCAAGTCGAGCTAAGAGAAAGTATGTTTGTTTATGGAAGTAATATTTTGAAGTGTTATACAGAAGTAACTCACATTTTTGCGTCAAGTATACTTTGTTTTTCAGATGTTCTGGTGTTTGTGTATGTTTTCTGTGATTGCTGACATAATCCTATTGAAATTTAAAAAAAAATTCCCTGTACCAGAAGAGACATAATCAATAACTTGAACAGCCTTTAACAGCATTCTCCTGTACATACCGTTAAAGAAGCAGAAGGACCGCTACTTACTGCACTAAATACTGAAACTGTTGAAAGTGAACACTAGACTGTTTTTCAGCCGTGCGTCTGAGTTCAACCGTGGCGTCCTTCTGCAGAATTTCCTGATTTGCCTACTTTTGGGGAATTAAGCCTCGTGCGTCACATTCTGGAACATTACAATCGATGAGAAAACTTATCATAATTCAGGGCAAGCAGTGAAAAAGAAGTCGCTTGTCAATACTGAAAGTAGAACACAGAAATTTACATAATGGGCCAAACTTGCTGTAGCACAGGATTGGACAAAATTTTGAGAACGCACCTTTGGTAATAGAGAATTATTGTCGTATATGAATTTCACAATTTGCTATTCGATTTTGAAATTTCCGCTCCGAATGACAGAAGGCAGTACATTTTGATTCTACAGTCGCGCTTGGAACGATCCAGTGCACATTTAACTGTTGTTACGGTCTCTGTTGTTTCCATTAGCTCTCGCAGTATGAGGAAAATGCAGATTTAGGGAAACGCAGGGCCAACGAATTACATTTAAGTGCTGCTCAGAAATTTCTGTCGGAGGTCACTGGGCTGTCTGCACGAAACATAGTCCATGGCGTTTGTGTGACAAAATTACATGCAATTGACAAGTGCAAGCATCTTGAAGTTCTCTTTGTGGCAGTTATACAAAACAGACTTTCTTCACTTTTTAAGTCAGAATAAGCGTAAATCCTACGGGTACAGACACATTAATACTTTATGCATATGTTGTCCGTGTTGTTGCACAGACTTGGAACGAATATATTTAGAATATTATCAACATATTATTGTCAACAGCCACGTCATAAAACTGTTTGTCTAAACGAGTGTTTCGTAAATTTATTTTTTCCTAATGATCCTCCACGTCCCACCCACCCATTTGTTTTATTGTGTTTCGCTCCGTCCCTCGAGGATGTTCCTACTTAGAAAAAATTGTTTCCACATTGTTAATTTCAGTATTGGAATAAATTAACATTAATTTTACTTACAGTTTTGTATTTCTTATAAATACGTTATTGAGATATAGCACGTTGCTTATTTACACAAGTAAAAATATTCTGTTTATAACTGGCACTATACTCAGTGTGTTCCTCAGGCCTGATAGACACTTGCATACTTTGAATGTCCGGTTAAAATTTATCACCTGTCCTTCGATCCGTAACGAGGTTGGCTACTGTTGGCAGCAAATAAGTCACGCAGACGGAACAAGATTCAAGTAAAGGAGATGTGGAAACAGCAATAAATTAAAATTTATCTTCTGTACTGCGGTGGCTGCATGGGAGAAGGGGACCTTTAATTCAGTTTTAAATTTGAAATATTTCATTCGGACAGTGAAGTTTCGGTGGCCCACTCGGAAATTAAACTGTCCAATTAGAAATTTGGCGTGGCCCTCTCGGGGGCATTATGGCCAAATTTGAGAACCATTGATCTGAAAGAAGGGGACCGCAAAGGAGAAAGTTAGGTAAAGCATTCCAAGTACAGTCCTGTTAGAAACCCAGAGAGATCAAGGAGTTTGAAAATCCCAGATTTGTGGAAATTCGGCACGTGAAATTGGCAAATTAGTCGGCCTTACGCACCAGACGACTTTACCTCCAGGAAATATTTCTAGTACTCATTTCGGTCGGAGGCTGATTCGATCGCAGTGTTAAAGTACGGCCGGAAGGAATATGTAAATAAAAATTTCCTGTGATTCCATACGGATTCGAACGAGCGTCCTTCCGGCTTGTATTGCAATGCCTCAACCAACTGCGCCTCCACGTACTGGAGGGAAAAATCACTTATTTTTGCAAAAATTAATTTAATCAGCGTTGCCAACATTCCGAAATTTATCATTGTAACACTAACCTTTATGATAGCTACAGCAAGATGTTCTTCAACACAGCAAGCTGCATGTTGGTGCCGACTGCTTGCAGCAGATCGGGGTACAGGAAGTGATCTGTCCATTTGTTTTGCTGTTACGTCACGGGTATTGCTTTCTACAGAACATAAAATCAATAAGGGTACTTGTAATGTTTAAAGATAAGAAATAGTAGGGTAGGTCATTTATATAACGATCGAAACTTTCTGTGACGTAGGGGTGAACAAAGCTATAATGGCACACGTTTAGTAATACAGGATGTTTTAGAAAGACTTCTGTGTCTTGGGAAACTGATAGCCAGTATTGTAAATCTCATATTTCATTACTATGTTCAAAACAGCTCAACAATTGCCTGATTTGTCCATTCCAAACATTACAGCCCTGATTCTTGAAGTTTAATTTCCATATTTTCTCCCGTGTACGTCTAGATTCTGAAGCTGTCAGCTCTGTTTAGATACTCTCAACAAAATTGTTTAAATAATTCCCTTCTCTACCACGTCGTTATGATGAAAAGAACATTGAATTTTAGTTATAATTTCTTGACTTACTTCTTGTACCTAATTAACTTAATTTTTGGATATTCTTGTTGCACCTGACCACACTCACTGATACACACACACACACACACACACACACACACACACACACTCACAAAAAAACACACATTCGGTAGGACTCCTCTGTGCGAGAGATCGGCCCCTCGCAACGCACAACATTCACTAGATAACATCTATACCAACGGCCATATTCCAACTCGCATTGCCAGTAACCAAGCTGCCGCAGACCTACGCCTTAGAGCGCGCGGCAACTGGAATTGGCGACTGTGGAGTTACAAGCTTGAAAGCGTCAGATTGGGAGTGGAAGTTTGATAGTGAAATGAGCATTGCTATTGAACAGATGAAGGCTACGTGTGGGCACATTATAAGTGAGCAGTTACCGTACTAATGTTTTGTAATCAGGTTGTGTTCTGTGCATCTTTACACAGTGCGAGCCTGAATTTTCCGCACTGGGTCAGTGTGAGAGTGGTTCTTGTTGGTACCTCCTGTGCTGCGGAGAATGCAGGGAAGAAAGGAAATTTTGAATTAGTTTTAAAATTTTAAATATTTCAATCGGGCAGTGAATTTTCGGTGGCGAACTCTGGAGTTACTGTGGCACCTTAGAAACTTGGCGTGGCACTCTCGGAGGTCATATGGCCAACTTTTAGAAACACTGGCTTGAAGGAAGTGGGCAGCACAGGAGAGACTAACGTTAAACTCTCCCTGTACTCTCCTATTACAGCCCCATATGTTTCCAGGAATTTGAATTCTAGACAGTCTGCAATCGAAGGTGTTGAATTTGTTAGCAGAACGCACCAGTCTCCTTTACGTCTAGAAAATATTTCTGGTACTCATTTCTGGCAGGAACTGAGCAGATTCTAGGGTTATAGAGCGGCCGGAAGATTTGGTAAATTAAATATTCCAATGATACCACCGGGAATCGAACCCGATACTTTCCGGCATGTAGTGCAATGCCTCAACCAACTGCGCCTCAGCGAAATGGAGAAAAAGCATAACTTTTTTTTCTAAACAAATGTACTTATTTATTTAGTCAACTTTGCCAACCTTATGAGATTTTGTAATGAAATACAAACAATTATGATAGCTACGACAAGGCGATGTTCAACACAGCAAGCTGCATGTTGGTACCGACTGCTTGCAGCAGATCGGGGCACTGGAACTGATCTGTTCATTTGTTTTGTTGTTACGACATGGGGTTTGCCTCCTACAGAACATAAAATCATTAAGATAACTTGCAAAGTGGAAAGATAAAGAAATGGAACGCCAGGTCATTTATATAACGAGAAAACTTTCTGTGACGAAGGAGTGAACAAAGTTGTAATGGCACACGTTTAGTGATACAGGGTGTTTTAGTAGGATTTCTGCATCATGGGAAGCTGATGGCTCCTCGGAGAATGTTTTATTTATAATTCGAATATTCATGACCGTGTTCAAAACAGTCCAACGCCTGTCTGATTTGTCTGTTCCAAACATTTCAGCCCTGATTTTTGAAGTTTAATTTCCATATTTTCTCCCATGTACGTATAGATTGTGAGGCTGTCAGTTTTATTTAGTTATACCCATGAACAATTTTATTAATTTCTCCCCTGTATCACGTCCTTTTGATGAAAAAATCATTGGCTTTTTAGTCAGATTTTCTTAACTTGTTTCACAATATCTCTTCTTCGTTGCACATTTGCCATTAAAATTAAAATTACAAATATTTGAGATTTTATAACAATGTAATTTTAATCACCTGACATATTCATTGTCGTAACTGCATTGCGCATTGTGCAAGTTTGTCGTTATCAGGGATTTCTTTGTAACTATGGAGTTCTTTATTTCATTCTTTCTTTCTTACTTCTTACTTCGACTTCATCTGCGTACTCTTTTTAGGTTTCGAGTTACTGTTGCAACTGATCACACTCACTGAGTTATTATTGTATCTGATCACACTCACTGACGCAAAAACACACACACACACTCACTGACACACACACACACACACACACACACACACACAGAAACATTCTCTAGGAACATCTGGACGAGGAATAGGACCCTCGCAATGCACAAAATTCAGAAGAGAATCATCCATGCCACCGGCCGGATTCGAAATCGCATTGCCAGCAACCAAGCTGACGCAGTTCTACGCCTTAGACTGCGCGACCACCGGAATTGGCGACTGTGGAGTTACAAACTTGAAAGTGACAGATTTGGAGGGGAGTGAAACGAATATTGCTATTGAACAGATGAAGGCTAAGTGTGTGCACATTATTAGAGTGTAGTTACCATTCTTATTTTTTTTTATCAGTTTGTGTTTGTGTCATCTTTACACAGTGCGAGCCTGAAGTTATATTACTGGGACCGTTTGACAGAGGTGCTTGTAAGTTTACCTTAGTGGGCTCGTCCGTTCGAGGCTCTATCCTGGAAAATGGCTACCTCGAGCTATAAAGGTTTTATTTGACACTTATATAGAAACAATTCATAAATGTTTGGCAAGGCAGGGCGACATCCTGTCTACACACTCCGTCACTTCCCTCAAGTCACAAGCCTAGCGACACAATTTTGTAGGTTTGTGACGTGTAAAATTGGTACGGTGATCGCGTGACAGAGACGAATGTCGGCTGGCCAATAGGATTATTTATTTTTGTGAGGCCCGACACATTTTAACTAACTGGATTCGATACAGAAATCATGAGATTACAGTCTGAGCTGTAATTTTGGTAACTCGTGTTTGAACATGAAATAGGTTGTCCACGTGATTTGTTCGGATTATTGAAGCAGTCCCGGCGGATATGGTGTGGGTTTGTGTGCTTGTGTGTGTGTGTGTGTGTGTGTGTGTGTGTGTGTGTGTGTGCGGATCACAAATCTACTGCTGTGAATTAACGCGCATCGGTTATTTTCTATTTGATATTAAGATTATTGTGAATAAACCAAGGATCTTGAAAATAATTCTCAGTCCCATTGTACATCCCTTGCGGAACCAGGCCGCACCCCATTGTATGTATGCCTTCCTTCTGTTTGGGGCTGCGCGGAAGGCGACTGTTTGTTTTCCCCTTGTTTCATGGGAAATCTTAGAAGGGAACTCCATGAGAAATGAATGGGATGGATGAATGCATGAAAAAGGGAGTGAGGGAATAGACCAGTGACTCTGGAAACTGTTCATCTCTTTTTATAGGCGCTCCGCCAGGTGAACATAGAGTAACTCCAAGGGATTCGATCCATTTTCAGGATCGGAATTGACTCCATGAATCGTAAATATAATTTGGGGAATTTTATGGGCCAATTTTTTTATCCAGTTAAAATCGGTGTTGTTTCGCAAGGGCCAAAGCCTTGGG
>Ga0136643_10009398_pt1 | contig 14380 bp, 3 predicted proteins | sample TergutLab28metaG_FD_96883 | JGI IMG/M metagenome (GOLD analysis project Ga0136643, IMG submission 96883) | Labiotermes labralis P1 segment gut microbial communities from Petit-Saut dam, French Guiana - Lab288 P1 (version 3) (version 3) | ecosystem: Host-associated > Arthropoda: Insects >... | reverse complement strand
TCACGAGGCTGAGTGGACCCCGTTCCAAACCCACTACTACTCAGAAAATCTGGTAGCGCCGGGGATCGAAACCGGGACCTCTGTATCTGTAGCCAGAAACTCTGACCACTAGACCACAGAGGCGGTCTTACTTAAAAGAAAACCAAACTAAAAATCAAAGACGAATATAAGCGATCATTTTTATACTTGGAGTTGTTTGTGATTGAACACCTGACCCCTAGGAGGAAAATATTCCTATTGTATCAGCTCAAATTGACAGATGGATAACTTACGGGAAGTTGTGAGGTGGGGGGGGGGGAACCCGCAATGCTCGGATAATGATCTGTGCCCCTGCTACATTTTCCACTTTACAAGCCACGTGGAACCGTCTCGTATAGAACCTCTTTCCTCGCCGTGAGAATCCGGCAAAGAAGCAGCAAGGAAAACACTCTTCGCCATCTACGTAACTGAATGTTTACTACAGCCTTTACAAAAGTCCGCGGATATATAGACACACAATTTACATTGCTAAACTTTGAAATTCCGTACTTCAGCATGATCTATAAAACACGTTGTATTTCTTCCTATACGTATTTCTACTGAAAAATATCAAGAATTTAGATGCAGTGATTTCATGTACATTTCGTAGAAGCCATTCATAATTTATATTTCTGTACGCGATTCTTAGAATGCAAATTGGCTTTTCTTCTGAGGGGGGGGGATGTAACACCCTCCAGGGGATGTCATTTGTCACATCACCCGACATCGTATGCAAGGTCTGTTCGGCCCTGTGCGATTACGCCGGAACGCACTAATCACACATGACATTCAATTATTAGCACTCGTTGGGCCGAGTCATTACAAAGCGTATTAACCTACATAAACGATTTTATAGCACATTGTTTTTTCATATGGCGAGGAAATTACTTGCTCCAGTGCTGTGGCTGTAATGAATTAAAATCTTCACTAGTTGTGACATAATTTTGCCTACTGTGTTACACCGCAACTAACAGCAACTTTGGAATTTAAAAAATGTCCTCTAGGTTTGATTATCGCTACTTGCTTTATATTGTTGCTTGTTTCTTGGGTTTTCTTCTTCATAGTGCACTGAAATTAAGCACACAAATGTAACACCCAAGTCCAGTGCAGTCTCGGTGTGTGCACAGTCTACTGAGACTATTGTACTGTCGCAAGTCGGGCCAGAATCTCCATGAGAGGTATCCGGGAAGCAGCTCTTCCAGGTAGCTTTAAATTCGGTAACACTCAAGACCCGCTTTCTCTTTGTTCGGCTAGAACCTTTTCTTTTTCTGCAAAGTGCAGTTGAATTATTGATAGGTGAGATTGTTCTCAAAGCGCCTGTCTGCGGTGTGATTCGATTTCAAATCCAAACAAAGTGAAGGGAATTGGATATGTGTGATGGATTCTGTTCTGTAGAAATGTGTAGGAATATTTAAAGACGTAAATAGTACCTTACGTAAGTCATAATAACTTGAAAAAGAGACTGCACTTTTTTTTAGGTCTGTGGTAATTACGGTCTTACGACCATAAATTCACGAAAGCTATTAATATTAGAGGATATTGATTAAACGTTAGAACCTTTTCAAACTGTTATTTGTATACCGGGCGAAAGTGATAGAATCCATCTGGAGTTAAATGAGCTTCTGGTTTGGCAGTAAGGTCTTGGCGTTTGTTCCTGATGGCGTTTTAGTTGAATGTTTTGTTTTTAAGTAAACTCTGAATTAATTCGTCTAAATTTACTCTCTGATTTGATAAATAAACTCAAGAGAGCTAAAAGTTCTATTATGTATGAGGAAGGAAAGAAATGTGTAGAAAATTTTAATCGGAAATCCTGAATGAAAGAGACAAAGTGGAAACCTTAGCGACCGATGCAAGTTCAGTCTTAAAATGCATCTTTAAACATAAGATTTTAGAAATGTAACCTTAACAGGAATAACTGGCGTTTTATGTGTGGAAGGCAATATACTGGGGTGTCAGTAAATGTGTCAGCAATATAAAATGAGATCCTATTGACGTGTTAGTTTCTGAATATGGCTGTGATTTGTGTAATTATTTACAGCTAAACTTGAAATGTTACTGCATTAAAACAGTTGCCCTTTCTGTTTAGTGAGTAGGGCTGTGGTGATTTGCTTATATCGCCGCCTTTTAAGCCCTTGCTATCGACTGATCCATTAATAATAAATTTTATTTATTTTATGACAGTAATAATTTCAATATTAAGAGAAGGAGAACGGAGATTTGTGAGCATTGGGAAGAAGTATTTATTATATAGGAAGCTAGTTTTTTTCCAAGTGTCTGTCTTCACGTTCTGGAGAATAGAAGGATGTCTTGTCCCTGCCGGGAATAGAAGGACATTACTTTGTCGTCCAGCCCGCAGCTTGTTCGCCATTCCGGCTACGATGTGTCGGTTCCTGATACATATATGTATCCTAATGTTAGACCACAAGGTTTACCTCCGCCAAGAAGCAAGAGAATTTAATTAGAGTCCTAGGTACCTCGAAATGGATATTTATCTTAGTAATTAACCAAATTGATGCACAATTTTTTTGTTTTACAATAAGTTTATTTCATGCCTCTACATGTTTCGAGCACATGTGCTCATCATCAGGAGGTCAAAATTGTATTATACAGCCTCTGGTATCATCACACCTATAGGTGTGATGACCTACTGATGATGAGGACATGGTGCTCGAAACATGTATAGGCATGAAATAAACTTATTGTAAAACAAAACAAAAAGTTGTGCATCAAGTTGGTTAATTACTGAGATAAATATATTGAGATGCACGGTCAGCAAAACGTCAAAATTCGGAATGGATGCTTCAGAATTTCTTGGAAGTTATAATATCATCGCTCTAGAGAATCTGACTGGAGAACTTCTGGGAAGATAGACAGTTTGAATACAGACAGGAGGTGTAATGAAGGAAATGAGAGTTTGAATACAGACAGCAGGTTTAATGAAGGAAATGAGAGTTTGAATACAGACAGCAGGTGTAATGAAGGAAGTGAGAGTTTGAATACAGACAGGAAGTGTAATGAAGGAAGGGAGAGTTTTAGAGTGACTGATTGAAAAAGCGGAATTTTGATGCAAATGATTCTGGAGTGTCCAAAGAAAAGCTTGCAGTTCTGCTACAATAGTGTTACTTCATTTGCATTTTAAATAAGCATAGTTTAAGAGATTCAATGTTATATGTACGAAGATAAACTGCTTTATATTTACATAATATTAGAACGAACAATTTTAGGAATTATATTTAAAGGAGTAAATAAGTTAGGAATTTATACAGAAAATTAGAATCCTTTCATGTCCTTTCGAAATTTAAGACAGCGAATTTCTCACTTTACTTAAGTTTAGACTATGCAATTGTAAAAAAGACAGAAATTCTCCCCAGACCTAATGCCTGAAGAAGAAATGAAAAGGCGATAATCTAGTTTGTAGGTTTGAGGTTTCGATAAAGGATCCGAATTTGCAAGGCGTTAGGTTAAGTGAAGGAAAGGGCAGCCAAGAATTTGGATTTAAACAGGAAACGCTTTGCTGCATACATACAGTAGCGCCGCCATCAAGTTGACGTGTGTCGTCAGCCCTTCTGAATATTTCACTGCGCTAAACAGCCGAGTCGTGTATCAGTTGCATTATTCACGCGCATTGAGCACCGTTGTGTCTATAATGCAAAGGGCTACCACTTTTTAAACTGTCGAGGGTTTTAGTTGGCCCAGCATACACCGTCATACGGTCCTGCCATCTTCTTTTTGCTTGCTTTCAAAAGGATGAAAGTGACACAGTCACTCCTTTGTTACGTAGAATACCTTTGATTCTTTATTAAAACGTCTTCTCGAAACATTTCATTGAATTTCGAATGAATTCAGATGACACCTTCTTGCTGCTTGTAGGAATAAGACACTTAGAGCGTAATGAAAGTCTTATAAATTATTTGAGAATTTATCGACAAAGCAGTGAGAATTTTTTTAAATATATTTTCGGATGTCATGTTTAAAAACCTCTCAACATTTAAACGTCAAGATATTCTGTGTTTTTAATGTAGTTTTATAAACGAAATGGATTGAAAAGAATAAACCTTATGTACCATTTATAGACTTATTGGTTGGAATAGAGGCTGACATTGTTGAACTTTAGGCTATCGTTCTTGAATATCGCAACGTAGAGAGGAGAAACGTAAAACGGTGCATTTTTTAAATCAGAATCAATTAAATGAGAAATAATTAGAACACCTGAGAAAATATGTTAATTCGAGTAAGGACAGCATCCTTTATAATTTTTAGCAGCTAAAATTTTTCAAGTATACAGAAAAAGAACGTTGTTTGGGTCAACGTTGAAAGAGGGCTGCCTGCTTTTAGTCATGCGTCTATTTTTCCGAAGAGATCTACTACTCTAATTTCGTGGAGTCGGTTACGCCCAAGCATACCATTCGCAAAATTGTCTGTGTGAAAACCAGGAAAACATATGGGAAAGTGGGGACATAGTTTCACACGTTCGTAAATTCGGCCCTAAGAGGGAAGGACACTGGTGTGTTGTCATTTTTCAACTCGGGTCACTTTACAGCTTGGGAACATTCCCCGGTACCCAGGCAAGTAAGGCAGGATGGGCAGCAAAGCGCAACCTAAATGCTGAATAGAAAAAAAAACAAATAACCTTTCGCGGTTGGAAGGAAACCACGATTCTCTATCTTCTAGCACGTAGCCCAGTCAATATGCCGACAGAGATATTCCGGTTCCTAATATTCGTATTAACACTAAATGATAAATTGTCTCTTCCTCTGGAACTTACCCTATCATAAAATTTCTCACCTCTAATATTATTAAAATAAGTAATATATTTTCTTTAATCGGTGTTAACAATCTTAATTCGGTAATAATTTCCGTGTATTTGGAAAAATTATAGTGTCCTGACGAGCCCCAGAGACATACCAAAGAGTCTCGTTCTGGCTGCGGCTGAAGATTGCCGTTCACTTCTCTCTGGTATCGAGATTAAGAATGTGTGGAGCTATACCTATGTTCCCACATGCCTTTACGTCACAATGCTGAATTAAGGGCACGGACAATTCTACCCTACTTTACTTCATTAATATCTACAACAATATTAATTTCTCCTTGATATTTTCTGGGTATCTTTCACTTTTAATGAGTTTTTTGACCAAAAACCTACCTACAAATATGCTGCATTAAATCACAGATTCAGAACTAATAAATAGTCATATTACTTTGGGGTTTCTTATCGAGAAGCTCAGAATAACTGCTATTAGCATAAAAAGCTTCATGACTTCTCTTGTTGAGAAGTGCTCGAAACTAAGCTATTCCAAGAACTCTGATTGCAATACAGAGTTGCATATACTCTTTTTCTGAGAAAACCTTTTATGCTTGTATTTAAGAATACTCCTCTGACTGTACGAAGTATACCATGAATTTTGTCATACTCCCGAAAACTACAAACCCATTTTTGTCGCCTGGTTTAGATGATTCTAATGACAGGCTTATTTTTATGAATGAAACGCATTATTACATCATTTGACCACTTCCTGCAGACGTAACAGTTCTAAAGAAAACACAATTTATCAGACATCTCAATAAACAAGCAAGATTTTATTCTGCGAAAATCGAGATGCATGTCTAAAGATGTCCTGCTGTTCCAGTGGGCGGAAAAAGGATAAATGTTGAAACACGACCACAGAAAACCACTCTCTTCCTCAGCCCAATTACCGTAATAGTGTCTCTTAACTCGGCTCTAACAAAGTCTGAAGAACAAAGCACAGATGCAGGCCGGCAGGCAGCAGGATAAAAGAGGGTGCGAGAAGTAATGTTGTAAAGAACCCCTTCTCTTCCCTCGTTACCGCTGATGCCCAGAACTGGTACAGTATACACATCACTTTAAAGATCACTTTCCGGAGATTTTGTTTGACTCTTCAGTGACATATTCTGGTCTTGTTAAAAAAAAAAGGTAAATAACTGTGTCACAGAATAATTTCGGGATCCCAAAGTGTGCATAGCATCTTGTGACAAAATTGAAAAAAAAATAGTCCTGAGGATGACCGATCTATAGTCGAAACATGTAGCCTTATAATTACATTGAGTAATAAAGTGATTGTGCTGACGTACACTAATACTATATTACGTTACAAGCACATCGTGATGCTTCCATTCAAAAATGCAATGTTATCCCAGACAGGTACCTTTGTGGCAGATAAATTGCCAACTAACCTGGACTTGAACCCGTCGTATTTAGAAAGAGATTAAGGCACAATGAACTTGCTGCAATTCTTAGTTTCCCTCTATCAATTATAATTTTTTTTAACTCGAAGCAGCTAATCCTAGTTACCTGTAACAAAAAATTCCTTGAAAAGTTCCTGGGTACTCAGGTGTTGAGAAGTTCTTTCCCTTTATGAATTTCAAAAGCTCTTACGGGACCGAAACTCTCTATCCTGCCTAAACTAGCTGAATCCATCCCTCATCCTCACATTAATCCTTGCAGAAACATTTTAATTTCCAACCATCTGTACCTGCTGTTCAAACGACCTATCCGTTTCAAAAGTTATTCTAATATTTCTAATCAAACAAAAATTTAAAAGTAATTATATCTGCCTTTAAAATGTCATTTAACTTGAATCTAAGTAACAGTGAACTCTCACTGACTCTAAAATCCTCTTCAGCCTTCTCGTCCTAGGGCTACTGACATTTTTTTCCACATTCTTTATACCTTCCTGCTCGATTATCTATCTTATAGGATCATAATGCCATTTAGCTTACATAAAATTCCGCTTTCCATTGACTTTTTTTTGTTCATTCCACCTCAATATAACTGAGTGACTGACTGGTTAACTAACCATCCAAATCTATGGATTAATACCCTTGAAAATCAGACGACTTTCAGCGTTTAAAGGAATTTGCTGGCTTTTATGTGGCCAAAATTTGTGTTCGCAACGATCCTCCACGGATTACGGTAACGAAATAGATAAAACTATTAGACATTTTGACACCGTGCTTTTGAAGACCAGTGTGTGTATATTGCACTGTCATCTACGCTCATGTCTCCCAAATTTTCTTTTTCCTTTCAAGCTTTTCGACAAAATCTCTCTTACGCATGCAATGTGCTCAGAGAAGTACGCCTTCCTTGATTTTGCTGCACATTTAATTAATGTCTTGGGGCAAGAACTAATTATACACTTCCTTATGTAGTGAGTTTTTGTTCTGCTTCTAATAAAGCCTACTTTCTTCCTTCAGGCCCACATGTTCTCAGAAAGTTATTCTTAAAGTGTATCGACATGTGTTTTTCTTTAACGTTTGACAGACGTTTAACACAAATTAAGGACAGTCAATATAATTACCTACAGCTTTATAGAACTCGATATTTGGATATTTAGACACTTCACTCTAGAGCACAAAACATTCGTGGTTGAGCTGACGGTAAAATCTTGGTGATATTGATGGTGATAATGATGATGACTGACAATAATATGTATCACGGTAATAACAGTATTTTGTAATCGAGATGACAGTAATAGTTTAGTAATATTGTTGATGATAATGATGTATACTGCATTACAAATATAGCCCTTATTAAGTGACGTGACAGTGGAAACTTAGTATTGATGACGGTGATAATGATGATAAGGCTGCGCATCATGGTAACTATAGCCTAATAACTCTGGGTAAATGACCAACTTGATGCACAGTTACGTTATATAGTTTGTCTATTACTATAATCCTCTACATGTTTCGAGCAACTCTGTGCTAATCATCAGGAAGTCAAATTCTATTAATATAGCATCTGATTCTCGGTAAGTGATCATCCGGTGTGCAGGTTAAGAAGTTCCTTCCTCAACCTGCACACCGGACGGTCACTTACAGAGAATATTATATCAGGTGCTGTGTTAATACAATTTGACCTCCTGATGATGAGCACAGAGTTGCTGGAAACATGTACAGGATTATAATACTAAACGTATTATATAACGTAATTGTGCATTAAGTTGGTCATTTACTCAGAGTCATAACAGGATACACGGTCAGCAAAACATAAAAAATATAGCCTAATAAGTTTATTCCTACAGCCTGCATTGTCAATAATGTCTCATTATCACTGCTTGTTTAGAAATACACGTGTTACTTCTCAAATAGGGACACAGAGCAATTTGAAAGGATACACAATAATACGAACCTAATCCGCCTCGCGTAACAGGGGCTTTAAAAGGAAGAGTATTATAATAAAAGATAATAGTCTCGTTTCCTTTTCGTGCTATAAAACCACATCGGGCCCTCTAAAACCTAAACGTAAAACCAAGCTTCTTCCATCCACTCACAGGGAAGTTCAGTTGGTTTTAGAAAGCCACTTACTTAACTGAATTGTTCCACGTCTCTGTGCCCTGCTACACTCCGTACCCATTCCCCTAATGCGATGTGCTTCTCTTTACCAGAAAACCTATTTGAAGTTACACATGTTCATGACACAAGCGCTTTCAGGATGGATGACAGTGTATCCTACCTACCAGAAAAATATTCTAAGAACTTTGTTAAGATCCGGAACACACTAGATAATTAAGTCGTACTTAATTAATAGTGTCACAAAACTCTCCAATTATTGCTAGATTGCTAAGAGAAATATGATGTGTTCTGACTACAAGTTTACAAATTTAGTTTACGGAATTTTAGGAAATAGCTTCTCCGCTCTGAAACTATTAGTATAATTCAGTCAGTAGTAACTGTGTGGGATTTAATTTCGATTGACGTTATATAAAGAGGTCAAATACATTATGCTTTGGTATGTACTTGCAAGTGAAGCAAAGTGCACTACCATACATTAAAGTGAAGTAAAGTGGTGTAAAGTAAAGTAAAGTAAAGAGAAGTAAAGTGGAGCAAAATAAACTAAGTGCAGAAAAGTGGAATAAAGTAAATTGAAGTGAAATAAATTGGAATAAAGTAAATTAAAGTGAAATAATGTGTAGTAAAGTAAAGTAAATTAAAGTAAATTGGAGTGCAGTAAAGTGAAGTGAAGCAAAGTAAAGTGGAGTGAAGTAAACTGAAGTGAAGTCAATTGGAGTAAAGTAAATTAAAGTGAAGTAAAGTGGAATAGAGTAAAGTAAAGTAAAGTGGAATAGGGGAAAGTAAAGTGAAGCGAAGCAAATTAAAGTGGGGTAGAGTAAAGTGAATTGAAGTGAAGCAAAGTAAAGTGAATTAAAGTGGAATAAAGTAAAAATGTTCCTCTTCTAACCAAAACACATATGGGAAAGTAGAAGTACGGCTTCACTCATTCTTAACTTTTGCACTAAATGGAAGTGAAGAGTTTCACGTTCCTGTTGCCATATCCCTGGAAAAGAACCCCTGTGCCACCTGAATAGGAGGTCGGTAGAATGAAAATAACAGAAGGGTGAAGTTATCTTCATTATCTGAATAACATTTTAGGAGCATTACAAAGCCAGACAGTTTATTAATTTAACGGTTTATATTACGAGGATTATGTCAGAAATATAAAGAAGCGAAAAGAGGATGGAAGAATCTGCCGGTGGACGTTCTGTTGTGTTGTCTGCTGGCACAAACAGTATCATTTGGGAGCGGTTACTAGGGCTCACCTCCCCGTCGGCGGTGAGCCTGTCTGTTAGACATGGAATTCCCATTACTATTTATCTGAAAGGCTCGAGCCACCTAATTAAAAGATTTCATGTTTGTTGGGAAGAGCCAGGAACACACACACACACACACACGAACAAAAAACAAACATATATATATATATATATATATATATATATGTTATATACACTCTCTAGATGAGCATGTGTGTTGGTTCATCTTTCCAGGCTTTTAGATAAATCGCGCTATAAGGGCGACTGGAGACATTAGTTGTATTTCTCCACCGACTCTCGTGTAAAGTGGCTTCCATTTATTTTTGCTCAGAAATAAACTTTTAATATTCTGTTCAAATTTTATATTTGTCTTTATTTAAGAAAGGCTAAACATTTCGAACTCAACAGACCATTATCACACTTACAAGAAACTGTTTTAAAAACAAGGGAAAATGTATCACGTAAGGATTCGCCATATTTAGTTTTCACCGTGTGGAATCACATGATTTTAAAATCTTGGTCATTTAGTAGCTGGCAATGTACAAACTTTTTGCAGGCATTAAAGAGCTATATATATATATATATATATATATATATATTAGTCGTGTGCAAATATTTAAAAAGTAGAATAAAATCAGTAATAAGAGATATACTAAAATTAGAGTTCATGAGTCGGTTACATATTGTACATAAGTCTGCTAGTTATTTTTCTATGTGTCCCAACGCAAGTGGCACTGTGATGGTCTCAGTTTTATTATATCTTACATCTGGCTAATTATTTAAATGCTCCAGTTTTTTGATCGTTACTTTATTGGTTTGTGGAATATTCCATATGTATCTCAATAATTTTGAGAAGTGGTAGTTTCGACGCAATATTATGTTGGTTTGAAGCATGAAAACCTCAGCCTAAGAACGTAGGTGGCATTTCGATGGTTCCCGACACGATATATGTTAACGTAACGTTTGATATTCTGGGTCTGTATGTGGCAAATCCGTGTGTACTACATTTTACCTTGTTTTTAAAACACTCTATTGAAAGCCTAATGATGATCTGTTAAGAATGAAGCAGTTAGCCTTTCTTAAACAGAGATAAATATTTGTTTTAGATGGAATATTAAAGTTTTGACAGTAGTCATCCCGATGTGTTTATCTAGTTCATACAAAATATATGTTTCAGTCAAAAATAACAATTTATTACACACAATTATGCTCACGGCAACATGTTTCGACTCTAATGTGTCGTCATCAGGCCATTTAAATGAACTAATCCAAGATATATGGTATATCTTGGATTAGTTCATTTGGATGGCCTGATGATGACTTATTAGAGTCGAAACATGTTGCCATGAGCATAATTTTGTGTAATAAATTGTTGTGTTTGACTGAAACATATATCGTGTAGGAATATTAAAGATTTACTACAGAGCGCTCTATAAACTCAATGGGATTATCTCTATGAAATTAAAGTTAATTCCATATCTTGTTTCGGATTAATAAGCCCGCAGCAATAGTGCTGAAGTGAAATGTATTGTTTTCGTTTCTACTGTTTATCTCAGCACGTTTATTCAGCCTTGAATATTATGAAAGTCCATATGTACAAATAGCTGTAATGTTCACAGTCGTTTCCATTTAATCTCAGAGCTACGTAAATTAGTCTGAACTTAAATATGTTGTGTGGTTCTTATTTATGAGGGGAGCAGAACGTCCTCATTACGTTTTCAGCTTCAAGGCACGAGAAGCCTCTTTAATTAACCCTTGAATTCTTATAAGACGAAGCTGAAAGCAACAAGTTCCTTCCAGAACATTAAATTTCTGTCACAATACCTGGCGTCACATCCCAGCAGAATCACTGCCATATGGGCTTCAAAATTTGCATTTTTTTAATGTCGATTTGTATTCTATTTCCATGCGCCGTTGACAATACTAAAGAAGATAGAAGCAGAATATCATATATATATATATATAATTATTAACTAACAAATGCACTATATAAAATTTCACATTAAAACACTTAAAATCGCTCCGACATGTTTCGATCCTAAGATAATCCTCAGGGAGTTAGGTTGTTCCTTTCTAAAGTCATTTTAAAGACATTCACAAAATAATTCACTACGTAACACACGACGCACACCATAGCCAGACGCATTCCTAACAACGTAATCTCACACAACACGATATTCTGCCACAGCACCCTGTTAGTATAATGGAATTATTTTGTGAATGTTTTTAAAATGACTTTAGCAAGGAACAACGTAGCTCTCTGAGGATGATCTTAGGATCGAAACATTTCGGAGCGATTTTAAGTGTTTTAATGTGAAATTTTATATAAGTGCATTTGTTGGTTAATAATTAAAGTGATTCTACGAAATGCACGGTGCAACAATGAGTATATATATATATATCTGTTTACAACGTTAATCAAACATAGCCAACCGGACAGGGCTTAGGCAGTTTCTTAACTTAAAATAGTGCTTATAACCAAAATAATCAGAAGCCCGTTGAAAGTTAAAAAAGTTGTTCCTATGCAAGCCATGAAAGGAGTGGAAGTTTAGCTCCACACATTCTTAGCCTGCCACTAAATGTAGGTGAGTGCATAGTTTCACCCCCACAGCCGCTTCAGCTGAGGGGGAAATGTAACCCAGTAAACTTTGAATAGGTGCAGGCTGGTCACTAGGCCAACTGAGCTATTCAGACTATACATTAAAAAGCATAAATAAATTAGTGGGGGGGGGAAGGGGCCCGCAAAGTTTTTTTTTAAAATCATATTTAGGTCTATATTTGAGGTCCACGGGAAGAAGGTTTCGTGTCAACCGATATGAATGAACACCACATTTACTCGGCTGCTTCATACAATTTAGTACCCTCATTTTGTGATAAAATATGCGCACATATTTGTAACAGGGAAGACATGTATAACATTTTCTTTACTAGATCATGTTGTGAATGTCATGCAATAAACGCAATGGACTTCGTCACGATCTATAACAGAAGAGTAACTTTAAATTCTTCTGCTTACAACATTACAGCGCAGAAGAACTGCGGTCCGAAATCTTGTAAAGAGAATTCATCAAGAATATTTTTCACAATAATGCTGCATTCTTGAAGGAAGGAGTGCAGAGCGGGATTCAGTTTTAAATCAAGTTCTTTATGTCATATAAAAGTAAATTTTAATTATAAAATTGCGTTTATGTATACAGAACAGGGCCTGCGGTAAAGATTTTGTGATGCTAGTTGTATCTACAATTAAAGCCCAGATTTATAAGCTGGTAGAATTACAGTAGACTTAGTTGTGCTACTACGGGCTGGACTGTCTGGGGCCGAATCCCAGTGGGGACGAGATTTTCCACCCGTACAGACCGGTCCTGGGGCCCGCCCATCTTCCTGTAAAACGGGTACCGGTTCTTTCCCGGGGGTAAAGTGCGGCCGGGGCGTGCTGCTGACCACTAACGCCCTTCTAGAGCCGCGGTCATGGAAGAGTAGAGCTAAACCTCTATCCACCCTCTGGGTCCCACCAGGCCTGTAACGGGGACACTTTACCTTAGTTGTGTTATCCAATGCTGTTGATGTTCCTCGTCATTATTTCATGGGTAGAATTTGCACCCAATTTATAATTAACATTCAGTTCACCGTATGTTAGCCGTAGGTTTATAGTGGTTCAGTTGTGTTGGGTTCCATTTTATTTTGAGAACCCAAGAGTTTTTTTTTTATGGACAAACAACATGCCTACATGAAATGGACATTTGCGATTTAGGTGCTATTATTCACAGATAAAAACATTTTTGGATTATCCTTTTGTCGTCTGCGTAGAACTCGGAAGAATTTTAATTTCTTTGAGAAGAATCGTTAGAGAGTGGAGGGATCACAGCATGTGATATTCTAACGCTGAAATGTAGGGGATTTATTGTGTTTTGGGAGTTAATAAGTTGCTGTCCCTATACTTTAAGGATGAGGGGGGCAGGAGAACGCGTTTCGTTTGAGGCCACTTTCAGTTTCTAATGTTACCCAGAGTCAATATTAGATGAACGAAAATATGAGCCTGGAGCATTTGCTGAGTGTTACTGATAGAGAGTAAACAGAGCGCTCGATTAAAACTGGATCCAAAACCATTGTGTCCACCACAAATCCCACACAGACAGCCCTTAGTTCGAGTCTTTGTTGCCATGGTGACAGGCCAGTGACTGACTGTCCGAGGCATAGCACGGCCAGGTTTTGAAGATTCTTGAAGAGTCAAGGGTCAAGAAGAGTCAAGGATCAAAGAGAGTCTTCACCGTGTGAGACCGATACCCTGTCCCGAAACATCGGTAAGGAATTACCATTACTCGCTGCGTAACAGCCCAGAAGAACGCAGAACTCATCCACATTACAATTCAGTAAGTAGTGGAGCCATTTATCCGGAATAGAGAGCTGAGTGTAGAAATGCATTACTCTATATTTCTAGCTCTCCACATATTTTCATGGCTTGCACGGGGCAAAATTTACTTTCATTTTTCAGATTACGACAGTTTAAACACTTATATTGATTTAACAGGAATGGCAAAACCCAATAACAAAATTAACCCCAAGAAACGGAGTCTTTTTAGAGAGACTAATATTCATTTAACTAATAAAAATCTCCTGCTTCAGGGAGGTCACAATTTTATCACCATATTTACAAGAACCCTCCACCAGAACTCTATGTTTTTACTGATTATCTTAAATGTAGTTTTGTAATAATATATTGTTATGCTTTGAAAGTAAAATGGCGATCGAAAATATCTGTAATTGAACTACTGTGCATGACATACAAGTGTGATTACTATGACACAGAGCTGCAC
>Ga0136643_10009397_pt1 | contig 14380 bp, 6 predicted proteins | sample TergutLab28metaG_FD_96883 | JGI IMG/M metagenome (GOLD analysis project Ga0136643, IMG submission 96883) | Labiotermes labralis P1 segment gut microbial communities from Petit-Saut dam, French Guiana - Lab288 P1 (version 3) (version 3) | ecosystem: Host-associated > Arthropoda: Insects >... | reverse complement strand
GGATAGGGACAGGTGGCGGACGCTTGTGAGTGCGGTAATGAACCTTGGGGTTCCGTGAAATGCGGGGAATTTCTTGACTAGCTGCAAACCAGTTAGCTTCTCAAGAAGGACTCTGCACCATGGGGTAAGTAAGTAAGGTCATCTTCAGGCCCTCCAAGAACACAGATTTAAGCGTTGTTTAGTTTTTCTGCGTTATGGGATCCCATAAGCTTACAAGTTTCAATAGTGAAATGTATATACGCTTGTACAAATTGAGGATGTTGTGTGATGGTGTCAACTTAAAATTAAGGACTTGTCAGATCTGGCAGTATATTAAAACCCCTGTATAAAAAGATGACATAAAAATATTTTAGTTTTAAAAGTTGTCCAGGAAGTTGGTATGTTCAATGGTATTATATTAAGCAGCAATGTAAAAGTTACTGAAACCTCTGGCAGGCTACACCCTTTATGACCACAAAACAAATGACTACATACGCCGCGAACTACGGATTACAGACATACTAGACAAGATAGATGAATACAGAACGGAACTGGCTTTCACCCTTGCAAAGAATGACACAAAACCGAATCCCTTTGAAATTATACCACTACAGACCACAAGGAAGGAGAACAATTGGAAGACCGAAGAAGCGTTGGCGCGAGCAGCTGTAATTCTGGAGACGGAACGGATCAAAGGGTCCAATCCTTGATGTTTATGATGATAATGATGTAAAAACCGCTTTTAGTTTCTGGTTTTTCAGAATGTGGACTGTATAGGGCGTATTTTTGTACGTCGATGATGTGAGGATCTATTTTTTTTTTTTACAATCAAATGCTAATGTGCCAATCTGTACGGTAGGATTTGTTCCTTAATAATTTTTCACTCAGTTCGTAGTTTTGCATGAAGCTGAAGTGACGTGCAACCAAGGACCACCCTGTTTGTTTGCTCTTCAAAATTCTGCCATCACTGCTGCTGTGCAGAGAGCTGTGAGAAACTGGAGGTTGGGAGTTGTCCAACTTCAATAAATGTGACGTCCTGATATTTTGTGTATTAACCCTTATCCTGCTAACGTGGAGAATATGGTGAGCTCCTAATAATGCCAGCAGATGGCAGAAGGGATTTAATTCGGCGTTTAAAGGGTTAAGCTTTTCAATTCAAGTGCTTACTCCATATTCGCAGAGGACAACCAACAATATGCAACGTTTCACAATGTATTTATTTCTGTAAGACGCTCTACATGTTTCAGACGGGTTTTCCGTCCATCATCAGGAGCTCAAAACTGCTCATATAGAGTCAGGTATTGGTCAGACCGATACTGCTACCTGCTGCTAGCCTGGCCACACATTTGTGTGTTTTTAATGGTTCTCAGAACAAATGGCTCTAGTTTCGCGTATGGCAGTGAGTGATAATTATTTATAACCGAGATGGCGTGTTGTTGCTGTGTGTTAAAGTCTTAATTTTTAAACACAATTCAGTTTTATTTTTAAAATGGTTAGTAGAGCTTTACAACATTCAGTATTTTTATCAGGTTTTTTCTTTGGAATGTCGAGCAACAACATGACTTTTGCGCAGACGGTCTGTTAGTTTTCCCGCCCGTAACGTTGACTTAATGAGTCATGACATCTAGATTTGTGAAGCTGTTTATGAAGATGTATCGTAAAGCATCTATAAATTGTGTACAAATGTTTGTACGAGTTAATAATTAGAATTTTTTAGAATTATTAATATATCAACCAACACATGCACTGTGTGACACACCATTTATAAGATGTAGGAGTTGATATGTATAGTAAATGATGTATGACCAGTTTCATGTGTTGAGCGATATATATATATATATATATATATATATATATATTGATTGTAAGAACGAGCACCGTGTGAATAACATAAAATTGTAATTATGTCCACAGTGTGAAACTTCGCGATCGTATCTGACAGATTTAACATATCGTGCGAGTCCGTGTTAGTGGGAATTATGCACATAAATGTAGCATTTTTTTTGTACAAATGGCAGTTTATAATTTCAGTTAGGCCAATGATTTAACTTAGATTTAACAACCTGAAGGAAAGTTGGTTTTTAAAACATGTTTGTTTGTATTCTATCATGTTCTGTAAGCACGCAAGTCTTCAAAACAGCATTAAAAAAATTCCTTGCGTGACAACTTTCTATCACTTCGTGCACGATTCATAATTACCTCTGCCATTCGACGCTCTACATGTCGCTTTGCCGTGTCGATGTTCACTTCTACACAGCTCTTTGCACTAGACGGTAATTAGTTATTCATCTCACGTTACATATTTCGACCGTCAAGCGATAATCTTTAAATTCGTAATAGACAGCCAAGATGCAGGTTTTGCTGTACAAAAATTTGCTGTATAAAAATTTAAAATTTTTGAAGACTTAAAGTGATAGCTTGACCGCCTAAGTACGTAACCTGGCTGATTTGACGTTCATAGGGCCGTGTATCACAATATTATTTCTATAGTAAAACCAACCAGACGCACCAGTGTCTCAAATTTATTTTATTTTGGAATGACACTCTACATGTTTCGGACGGTCTTTCCGTCCATCATCAGGATTTCAAGACTTTACATACAGCAACAGTCATATATCAAACTGAAATTCCAGAGACGGGTAAAATTACTAGTGAATGTTTATGTATGTTTTAGTAAAAGTGTAAATCACATTGCAGATAAAATTCTATGTAACATAAAGTTAAAGTTAAGATGTTCTGCCGATATAATGAAATTCATATGTACGTACTGCCGACTGCTACTCCAATAAAATGAATTTGAGACATGGATGCATCTGGTTGGTTTTGCTATAGAAATATATTCTTTGCACATGCGCTGTGGGATTTAAACATTTTAATTAAGGATCTATTTTCTTAGAAGGGCCTGAAGATGATTCTGTGAGAATCGAAACATGTTGCCCTAGTACAATAACAAACATTATAAATTTTTGTTATGTTGGACTGACACATCATTGTATATTTATATACATTCTTTACTTTATCTCAGTAATTAACCAACTTGATGCACAAAATTTTTTTTAAAATAAGTTTTTATTTCATGCCTCTACATGTTTCGAGCGCATGTGCTCGAAACATGTAGAGGCATGAAATAAACTTATTGTGAAACAAAAATTTTGTGCATCAAGTTGGTTAATTACTGAGATAAATATACTGAGATGCACGGTCAGCAAAACGTCAAAATATTCTTTACTATTTGGCCTGAGTTTATGACATCGGCATTACATATGAAATAATCTAAAACAGAAACTTAAAAATAATTTAAAGTGAACTGAATGTAATAAACTACTGATCACGGCCAGCTCCAGAATCGTGAAATGGCCATCAGTTTATGCATGAGGTACACCGTTGAAACTCTCAAAGAATAAACCGAAACAAAGGGAACCGAAGAAGCTTTTAGTGAAGTGTTGCTGGCGTTATTTGTTGGTGTTATTGAAAGAAACTTTCGGTGAATAACAAGGGTCTTATAATGCAAAAGTTTGTGGAATACTGTCTTTTGGGATTCATCCTCTAAGTTACAAGGGGCATGGAATTCGTCGAAACAAGAAAAGCTGTAATTTCAAATGCTGGTATTTTGGAAGGACAACAGTGCATCACAGTTGTATTCACGAAGAAGCTGTGAGCAGATTAAGTAATGGGATTACTTGCTGGATGTAACATTCACATTAGAATCGTTTGTCTTTAATTCATCTGTCTGAAAATATAAACATTCAAAATGTGCTCAGCTGTAATTTTCTTTTTGGTTTGCATGTGTGTAAAACTTGGTCTTTGGCATTAAGGGACGAACGTAGATTCGAGGTTGCTGAGATGACGACTTGTATCACAAGTTGATGAATTGTTAGGAAGATGAATAAAAATGGCAGTATGAGCATCTTCATAACTGAAATAGCATAATGAAGAATTCATAATTTGCACGTTTCGCCAGATAAGCCTGTTATTGGGTGATGAATTTACAGATGATACAGGTGTGTCATGTAGAATTCGTGAGAAGTGTGAGTTGTATACACAATTTCAGACTGACAACCTGAAATGAGTCTTGCAAGTAGATGAGGGGTTGGTATAAAATACGACCTTAAACAAATAGTATATGAGGCTGTGGGCTAATTTTATCTGGCTGTGGATAGTCATTAATGACTGGGCGTTGTGAACATGTCAGTGTGCATTGTAATAAAATTCTGGGTTGCATAAGAGGCCTGTAGGAACAGCAGATATGTTGAGAGTTCGGATTATTTCCCGCTTAAGTTTGAAGTTGGGAGGATGTGTTGAGATAATTAATTTTTATGCGTCTGTAACAGTGGTTTCTTTAAACTTTTTTTCTCGTTGACCCCTTTTGGCTTCGGAAAGTAACCACGGATCCTTACATCCATGCTCACTTCAGTATAGAATATCCGGATGATGGGTATCCAAAATTACAAATTTGTGTCTCCAGTGATTTTAGATAGCTACGAATACATACCGGGGACCGCGGTAGCACAGTGGTTAAGGTGCTGTGCTACAAATCGGAAGGTCGCTCGTTCGATCCCAGTTGGTGTCACTGGAATTTTTCATTGACATAGTCTTTCTGATCGCACTATGGCCCTGGGGTCGACTCAGCCTCTAACAGAAATGAGTACCAGGAGCATTTCCTGGGGGTAAAGGCGGCCGGTGCTTAGGGCTGACAACCTTACCACCGTCCTGTGTCGTCATGAAATCTGGGAACCTTAACTTCCTGGAACCCTCTGGGCCATTCCAGGCCTGTAACGGGAATACTTTACCTTTACTTTACCTTTTACGAATACATACCAGTAGCATACGTAACAATGTATTGCTGGCTTTATGGTTACTGGAAATTTCTTAATAAGATATTCTAAAGGTCATACGAAATAAACATATCGTCAATTAAAGAAGCTCCTTATTTTTAACAAAACATTATTACTTCAATTAAAATAATTAAACTTCAAAGTAGCCGTTAGAGAAATGTATTCACGGATTCCATGTGGAGCATACTTTGGGAACGTCTGGTCTATAACTTACATAGAAATGTTGGGGCGTAGATAAATGTAAATTACGAGGGTAGGTTTGAATGGCGATGTATGTGTGTCTAGGGACTCCACCATACAATAGCCAGTGGTAACGCGTGGAGGCACACTTTGTATAGTGTTGCAACACAGTAGACTATAGCATATTATTACATAAAAGGCAGTGAATTTTAGGCCATATGAAGGAGTGCAAGCTAATCAAGGTGACTCTGGGCACGAGGTTGTCTTGGGAAAGCTTCAGCTTGTTCAGGTAACAAACAGTTTTAAGGGAGGCGCAGTTCCGATTCGTTTCTTTAGCACTGTTTATTACTAGGCGTAATCCAAAAGCTGTGCCATGTATAGAATTTGACTGTCTTTTTGTATGTTGTAAAGTGGCACAATTTCTGTCCTTGTTTCTTTCTTCATGGAAAGGGATCCTCAGGCGATGAAATTATTTTTGAAACAAAGGCGTTGTTTTCAAAATAAGAAGTATTATGCACAAGAATGCAGCACCGAACTTGCCTACACGCCCTCTGTCAAGTATAGTTTGACGTTCAGGTGACCTGCATCATGATAAATTCTTATAACAACACCAACTAGATGCACTAATTTATCAAATTTATTTTTGGAATAAAACTCTACATGTTTCGGACAGTTTCTCTGTCCATCATCAGGAGTTTTTCACTGTACACACAGAAATGGTATATGTCATACAGGTTTGCTGACAGCTTGCGAGCAGGATCAGGATGAAACTGGTTTGGTTCCGTCCTGATCCTGCTCGCAAGCTGTCAGCAAACCTGTATGACACATACCATTATTGTGTGTACAGTGAAAAACTCCTGATGATGGGCAGAGGAACTGTCCGAAACTTGTAGAGTTTTATTACAAAAATAAATTTGAGTAATTAGTGCATCTAGTTGGTTTTATTATAAGAATATAGATTGTTCTTTGACTTTACTTTGCAGTGACAGTAAAAAGTAACATTTCGACGTAGAATTGGCCAGATTTGTCAGTTGTAGTAAAATGATTATTCATACCTTTAGTTGGATAAATATTCAGTGGGAAGAATTTGAAAGTAATCTGTCATGGCCTATTTTAAACAGCCTGTAGGAAATGTAGTTAACCGCCGAGTCTTCTAGTCACCACGTCGCTTCCGTTAGGCCTATCCTGTCTTTCATCCAATATGTTTTCACGTACGAACAAGCATTTTATCTCTTCATTAATGCTACTGTGACGTTTTCGGTTTATATAGTAGTCCATGTTGATGGATACCAACCTATATACTCCTCGCGCCCTCATTTTGATAGTCCGAATCCAGTAATATAGAATTGCAACTGAATCCTTTGCAGGCTTGTCTACAGACAGGAACTAAAAAGCCACGCCTCGCTTCTTTCTGTAAAACATACGTCTAAGCTTAGGCGAACAGGTCCTCTTGTGTGTGTGTGTGTGTGTGTGTGTGTCGCTTCCAATGTTAGCCGATATTTATTAAATTTTCATGAAATTCGTGTCCAGCCAAAGAGCACCCTGACAACTATCAGATTGACTTCAGTGTAGATTGCTCATCTCGTTCGTTATGCCTTAAGTGGAACGTTTTGTCTTGCACCTTATAAGGTAGTTCTCAAACAGTGTTCCGCAAAACGTCACGTTACGTTTTACAGATCAGTAACGGGGACAAAAATCATACATTGCATATTTGAACACAATAGGCCTATAGTTGTCTTAAACTTACATTATATCTTCCTGGAAATTATCGCAGGAGTTTCAGAAATACCGCTTTTAGGATATTCCTTTATATTGATGTGAGAAATTTTCCGTTTATTTGTAGGACTGGCAAAGAGAGAGAGAGAGAGTGTGTCTTGTCTAAGAGCTCGGAAGAATTTTTATAACCCTTGTGACATTATTGATACCAGATATATATACTGTTTATAGCACAGTGCTGTGTGAACCGGCAACACGATGAGGACATGATCAGCAGTAGTTATAAGTATCTGTTTATGTCTTGACTGTGACTCGTACAACCGTAATCTCTCGATAAACGAACGGCATGCAGTACCTGGATCGTCAGTTTCGTGTGATTTGTTTGGCAACGATCGATTGTGTTCGGGAGTGTTCGGACGACGATTTGTGACAATATTGTTGCGGAATTTCTTCAAGATTGCTCGTTCGGGCCTGGGGCTGAAGACGTGTCCCAAAGTTACTTCTACGACCACGAAGAGACGAGGCAGCGGTAGTAGTGCCGCAGCTGGCTCACGTGATATTTCGCCTTCTGGTAATGGCGGCAGCGCAGCACTAGCGACATCTGGACAACATGGCGGCGGCGGCGGCAGCAGCGGCAGCGGTAACAATACACCATGGAGTAGGTGTCATTCATAGTCCCGAATTTCTTGAATTACTCTTCTAAGTAAAATACGTCCGTCATATTTGCCAAATACTTAGCTCGAAAAGTAACAAAATTTCAAGTCTGTCTGACAGGTCTTATCAAAATTAAGCTTACTGCTTCGTCATATACTGATATAAATTATTATATCTATTTCGGCTGACCCTGATTATAAAGAGAGAAGAAAAGGAAACAATTGTGTGACGTAGTTACGTTTTAAGTAAAATGGTTAATGTGCGAAATAATGAATTTATATTTGGCCACTTGCAAAATACATTGATGAAAGTAAACAATATTTTTGGAGTTTAAATCCTGCCAAGTTCTGGCTTTCGCTAAATTAGTTAGGCCTACTCGTAGATATGGAAATGGTGGTGGGTGAAAGATCGCAGCCAGTAGGGATACGTTTCTTGTTGTGAAGATGTATGATTTTTTTTTAATTTATGGTTCACGATTCCCAGTAACATTTCCTACTTAACGTGTTTTTAATTCTTAAATCTAATCTGTTTAATTTCATCTGACATATAAATTTATCTTCATCGATCATCCAGGATAAGAAAAATACATTATTCTACTTATTATAAATCATATTTACGAATAAGACGAAGTATGTAGGGAAATTACTTGGCCCTGTAGTTGGAAAACTGTAAGTCTGCCATTTTCTATCAGCATATATCTTCAATAAATAATTATATACGCTGCGTTATTCCAATGCTCAATATCGTCATTCTTCGTCAGAAATCATGAATTGTTATCACTCAAAATTATTATAAATAATTAGAATTTACCTTTTAATCAGCCTCTAAAGTATCGCTGTTATAGTGCTCTTTACAGAATCCAGTACCTCTTGGCGATCTTCAAATTTTATCTTTTGCAAAATGAAAGTATGGCTAAATACTTGCTTATATTTTTAATCCTACAAATTTTAGCAAATTCGAAATATAAATGAATAAATAAATAAATAAATTTTTATCCATTTTTGTTGAGGTTGAAGTAAATATATTTTGTATTTTTTTTTGTATTTGTATTTTTAATACTTAAAATTTAGTTCTTGTGTTCAGTATAGTTTTCGCAATTTTCGTCATTCCTCACGAAAATGTGGAGAGAATATCGAAGCCTGAAGGATGCTAAAAGTAAGGCTAATTCTGCACAGTTAATCATGATGGTGAGACCAGAATTTTAAATTAAAAGGAAGAACATCCCTTGTGTTTTCTTCCATTAAATATTAACGTCTGCAAGCCGAATTTCTTGAGTGTACTGCCAGTGTTATTTACGACGCGATCCGCCCCACTCGCCTACGTTACACTCGTAGAAGGTTGATATTCTTGCGAACCGAACAGTGGCACATGTGGCAACACACTTAGCTGGTGGTAACTTCTATACTTCCTTTTTTTTTTGCACGTGGCTCCGTACATAAATTATGTTACGATGCTTTTCAGTAGAGATTCCTAATAAATTCATTTTCTGCAACATGTGGCAACGTAACATTACACAGAGTTTATAACCAAGAAAAGTAGTTAACAACTTTTATATTTTATGTGCGTTCTACTTTCGAACCATTTGGAAGTTTATGTACTGTGGGCAGTCTCCATTTTGTTCCTGCAAATCATAAAATAAATTTGATGGAACAAAATGGCTCATTCCTCGATAAGTCGTATAATCATAAGTTAATGTGTTGCACTTTTGTCAGCGGTTGTTGTAAACTGGTAGGTTTATTTAACATTAATACATGTTCAGTACATAACTGGTAAAATTACAGAATCTACGTATTTTGTTAACGTGGTTCTGAAATAGTTAGGATCCGTAAATCTTCATGTTTGCACCGTGCAGCAATGACATTCAAACACTTTATTATCCAACTGATGCACCAATATATATTCGTAGATACAATTAGAATTATAAAAATATTTTAAAAGTGCTCCCAATATGTTTCGAATCACAGAGGATCCATCATCAGGGAGCTGCCAAAACACCGACTACGTCCATGTCAACGGACACGATAGAGCCATTTTAATAATTTTAGCCAAGAACTGTACAAAAGCTCCCTGATGATGAATCCTCTGTGATCCGAAACATGTCGGAGTAATTTCAAAATATTTTTATAGTTCTAATTGTATCTACGAATATATATTGGTGCATCAGTTGTATAGTAAAGTGTTTGAAGGATCCGTAAAGTTCATCTGTGTAATGTGTTTTTATTAAATTTGGACCGTGAATATCGAAAATCGTGCATGATTCTTCGGAACTGATAGTCTGACTTTTGTTTAAAGTTTAAAACTTTGTTATACGTGTATAAGATGTTAGTTTTTGGAGACAGTTTCATATTTACACAGTATGTTTACACGGTTGACGAATGTGTTTGTACATGGTTGTAACTCCGATCATTTGGCAGGAATAAGTAGTAACAGTCTGACACAACTTGAAAATTGTTATTGTACTTAATTTTAAGGTCTCCTTTATCTACATTGTGTATATTTCTTATCCTGACCGAATTATTTGCAGTTTTTTGCTTTCGTAAATATAGAAGACACATTCAAAAATGCTGAATGACAGTGATTATTACCGTCGGACATAGGCGATAACGAAATTATACAATCATTCCTGCATATTGTAATCATCTCAAGGAGAGTACTACCCATTGATAGGTAGGGATGGTTAACCAGGATTGTTACATCACAGCCACGTCACAGCTGCCCCACGAGTGGCGGCGCCTGGTCGGGTCCATCAGGCGCCGGGTCCGGGGTAAAACCCCGAACACTGCTACTGCTGCTGCTGCTGCCGCCGCCCCCAGCAGCGATAAGATGTCCGCCTTCATGACGTCGTCAGACCCGGCAGTCCGTGACGATTTCCTGCGGGCCACCATGAGAATCTTCCTGGTAGTGTCGCCCCCAATGGGGCGCCTGCAGGTGACACACAGGGTAGGTGCCAGTTAATATTAAAATATTCTGTTTATTGTAGAGGTGCAGTTGCATATTATGTAGGGGGGTGAAGCTGGTGATAACAAGTTACACATAGCCTCTGGAAAGCCCTCAGCATAACTACGCGGTCAAATTCCGGTAATCGAAAGTTTAGAGTAGATTAAGACAGGGTTACACAAATCCCGGGCGCCAGCTCGCCCTGGCTGCTAAATTCTGTACCATTGCGCTTAATATTTGTGGGTTCTGAGTACAGAACTGGCTTTATGTCATTATTTGGCACCTGTAATTTTGAGGTGGCTCCTAAATGTTTGAAAAATTTGTGTACCCGTGGATTAAGGGTGTTTGGGAACGGGGTGCTGAGGAGAGTGTTTGAATTTTAGAAATGGCAAACAGTTGTAGAAATGAAAATAATACGTCATGAGCTTCATAGGTTTTACACTTCATCAACGCTGCGACGCTGAAGAATTCGATGTCACAGATCACGTAGGATAGAGATAAGAAATGCGTATAAAATTTCAGCGGGAAACCCTGAAGTGAGAATTGAAGGGAAGACAAGAGATTTATTTTAAATCTAATAATCAAGACATAGTTCGAAGCAGATTTATTTATTTATTAAGTGTTCCATCGTACCTAACAAAATTATACTTCCAAGGTAACTACTCATATTTTCGGCCCGTTTAGGGACCGTCATCAGCCCTAGTTTCTTTCACATTTTTTTAAAATGTATATGGGTCTTATGATGGCCCATAAACAGGCCGAAACTAGTTATCTTTGAAGCCTAACTGTGTTGCGTACGACAGAAACTAAATAAATACACGAACATATCTGAGCAAAACGGGCATCTGTTAACTCAAGACTAAAGATCATAATCTGCAGGAGATCGAAGACTGAGGCGACTCAGAATAACATCGGGCAACGGCGTTTTGTGAACATGTTATTGGGCCGTTGGCGTCTATATCTGGGTGGGGTGCGGGAATGCTAGACCAGCTGAGGGCCTGTCGAATGCCTAAGAAGTGCTTTGGTCTGTAGACTTAGTTATACGATGAGAAACACGCTGTAGAGTTCGCTGTAAGATAATAGTCTGACGTGTTTGCAGTGTAGTCGAACTTGGCAGTGAAATGGCCAAAAGGTAGTTCTGCAGGGAATGTTTATCTTAAACCATTCATGCTTAACCTTAAACGTGAACGTAGTCTCTTATTTGTATATAGACCTTTGAGTTTGGTCCATGCTACTCTGGTGGGAGGCAGGAGGCTAGACGGCCCAGGAACCGTGTTTCGATTTCCGGTAGGAACAATAGATTTTTCTATTCCCCAAAACACCTAGACCGGCTTTGGACCCCACTTAGCCTCATTTCCAATGGGTACTTAACCCTTTAAACGCCGAGTTAAGTCCCATCTGCCATTTGCTGGCATTATAGGAGCTCACCATATTCTCCACGTTAGCAGGATAAGGGTTAAGGCTCTTTCCCCGGGAGTAAGGAGTCGGGGCCTGAAGCTGACATCTCGTCTCCACCTAGTGCCGAGATTCAGAGATAAAGAATGACTGGAGGTATACCTCCACTCCTCCTTATGCCTTCATGGCGTGTATAGGGCCAATTTTGCCTTTACGTTGCCTTTTGAAATGTTTTCTTTATGGGAAGTTTTGTGACACTAAACCAGTGCTTGTTCGGCGCGTACGCGAAATTGCGAAGAGCGATTTTTACCTTCGTCATGTCTGTCTGTCCGTCTGCATAGAACAGTTTGTCTCCCACTGTGCGGATTTACATGAAGTTTGATATTTTAATCTTTTTCGAAAATCTGTCGAGAAAATTCATGTTTCAGTACAATCTAACAAGAATGATTGGCACTTTGTATGCAGGCCTAAGTATATTTGTGACATCTGACTCACTTCTGCTTAGAATGAGACGTGGTTTAGAAAAGATTTGACCAGAAAATCAAAATGCTTTTTGTAGGTTCAACAAATTTTCCCCCCCCCCGAAAATCGTGTCGTTTATGAGGTAATGTGAAAGAATATGGTACAGTCAGACAGGCCAAAAATGCCAATGTAATACGGCCATGCGCGTTGCTTGTTGGCTAATTGAGGCTACACACACACACACACGCACACAATATGTAATACTTATTGATTTTCCACGGCAAGAATGGTTACGCGAACGCGCCTTAATATTACGTTTATAGTACTTCGCCTGTCTTGTTCAACAGTAACGCAATTAAATGCACTTTGTTTTCCGTCGTCCACTTTGATATTAAGTTTTTCTCTCTCACTTGGAACAGTCTTGTAATTTTGTTCTTGCATGCGTTTGTAAGTGTATTTACCTCGACCTTTATATCTCTGATACATAGTGCAGGTGTATTTCAGTTAATTCTGGGTTACGTTTAACTTTACCTGTTTTGTAGGCGTCTTGGTTGTGTTCAAGTTTGCATTCTGTATGAGAATGGAACATTCTAAATTTAGGATGCTTTCCTTTAAAAACACAGTCTTTGGAAATGCGTTCATGTTTAGTCTATCCCATCCTTTAAGTCGCATTTCATTTCAACAGTGCATTAACTGACAGAGTAATTCAGTTAATTTCATAATTCTGTATTCAGAGTAATGTGTATGTCGTTGTAGAAATTGGGTTTGGGGGATTTCACGGCCTAACGGGAACTTCATGATTTGTGATCTTCACCGAATTGTATTAGGATCATAAAATCACAGAAAAATCGATTGCGAGACCAAGCTTTGAAGAAGTATTGCGAGCCTATGAACTGCATTCACGTGACTGAGGACAGGCGTTTATGAAGAATTTCAAAGAACTTTCTGATCGGATTAAACGCGGATAATATTTTGACTAGGTAACCGTGTGTTGGCTTGTCAAACATAATTTCGCTTAATGTAGTTATTTACTTCTTTCTCTAGAGAGTTTGTTCTTTACACGTGGTACTAATATGTAATACGTACTGCTGCTGAATTGTCTGTCCTTGAACCCTCCTAAGGTTCCATTGTAGTTAGGTCACTACTGACTGCATTAGTAGAATCCTACCGACTGCATTAGTACAATCCTACCGACTGCATTAGTAGAATCCTACCGACTGCATTAGTAGAATCCTGCCGACTGCATTAGTAGAATCCTACCGACTGCATTAGTAGAATCCTACCGACTACATTAGTAGAATCCTACCGACTGCATTAGTAAAAACCTACCGACTGCATTAGTAGAATCCTACCGACTGCATTAGTAGAATCCTACCGACTACATTAGTAGAATCCTACCGACTGCATTAGTAAAATCCGTGTCATATGTCCCATTGTGAAATATTTCCAATAAATCGTGTTGCTGGGCATTAGGACAGCCCTTAGGTACAACGGTGAAGTAACGTGTTTTGGAATGTTTACTGGTAGAGGCCAGTTGAAATGTGATGGCACAAGCGCAGAAAACATATTTTGTCTTTCGGCGAAACGGCCGAGTCCATTCTAATCGGCGGGGGCGTCAGTTCAGTCGACTACTGGCAGCCGAGGTGTGCGCATCAGCGGTAGTAATGCTGGATACACCATGTTCCGAGTTAGTGTGAAGGGTACTGGCTACCTACTCCACTCGGCACTTTCCCCTTCACTTCCCCTCCCTGCGTCACCGTGTGCCATCACATTTCAACTGGAGTCTCAATTTCTGCAGGGGCTGACGCCAGTCTACGAGCCGGCCTGGTGACTCAGAAGCCTGGAGGACTCGCTGAATTGTCTAATGCAGTGCACAAACTAACAAAGTGAAGCTTATCACTGTCATTTCTAACGTAAACCGGACTATAATTCGAAGATGATTCTTTTTGGAAATGTATTCGTTACAGAAACCTCATTGAGACTCTGAGCAAACCCACAGGAAATGAATGCACTCGGTGACGGTGTTCAGCACCGATATACATTAAAAGGCTGGAAGGTTCTGTTCGGTTGCGCCAAACTGAGCTATTAGTATCAGCAGCCAATGTATGCGCTTTTGTCATGACCCACTTTGTGTGTGACAGGACAGAGAATGCCGTCAAATCTTGCACGTCACGCTGTGAGGATATTTCACCGCTTAGCGAAATCAAACGGCACTAGCCCCG
>Ga0136643_10009395_pt1 | contig 14383 bp, 11 predicted proteins | sample TergutLab28metaG_FD_96883 | JGI IMG/M metagenome (GOLD analysis project Ga0136643, IMG submission 96883) | Labiotermes labralis P1 segment gut microbial communities from Petit-Saut dam, French Guiana - Lab288 P1 (version 3) (version 3) | ecosystem: Host-associated > Arthropoda: Insects >... | reverse complement strand
GGGGATAAAACAGATTGTAATAATTATAGGGGCATATCAATTTGCCAACCACTTACAAAATTTTATCCAACATCCTGCTCTCAAGGTTAATTCCATACGTGAATGAAATTATCGGGGATCATCAATGTGGCTTTCAGCGTAACAGGTCGACTACTGATCATATATTCTGCATTCACCAAATACTTGAGAAAAAACTGGAATACAATGAGGAAGTTTATCAGCTCTTTATAGACTTCAAGAAGGCTTATGAATCAGTTAGGAGGGACGTCTTATATAAGATTCTCATTGAGTTTGGTATCCCTAGGAAACTTGTAAGTTTAATAAAGATGAGTCTGCCTGAAACATATAGCAGAGTCCGGGTAGGCAAGAATGTGTCTGACAGGTTCCCTATTAGGATTGGTTTGAAACAAGGAGACGCTTTATCACCAATGCTTTTTAACTTTGCTTTAGAGTATGCCATTAGAAGGGTTCAGGTAAACAGGGATGGCTTGAGACTAAATGGTACACATCAGCTTCTGGCTTATGCCGATGATGTAAATATACTGGCAGGAAGCATGCATACTCTAAAGGGAAGTGCAGAAGCTTTAGTAGCTGCTACTTGGGAGATTGGACTGGAAGTAAGTGCTGATAAAACTAAGTACATGGTCGTGTCTCGAGATCAGAATGCAGGACAAAATCACAGTGAGGAATGATAATAGTACCTTCAAGAGGGTGGAAGTGTTTAAATATTTGGGAACAACTTTAACAAATAAAAATTCTATTTCGGAAGAGATTAACAGCAGATTGAGGTCAGGAAATGCTTGCTATCATTCGGTGCAGAATCTTTTGTCTTCCAGGTTGCTATCCAAAAATTTAAAGATCAAGATATATAGAACTATAATTTTGCCCATTGTTTTATATGGGTGTGAAGCTTGGTCGCTGACATTGCGGAAGGAAAGGAAGCTGAGAGTATTTAAGTACATGGTTTTGTGGAGAATATTTGGTCCTAGGAGGAACGAGGTAATGGGGGAATGGAGGAGATTGCACAACGAGGAGCTAAATGATTTGTACTCCTTACCCAATATTGTGCAGGTGATAAAAATCGAGAAGAATGAGATGGGCAGGGCATGTGGCGCATATGGGTGATTATAGGGGGGTGTATAGGGTGTTGGTAGGGATGCCGGAGGGAAAGAGACCACTGGGAAGGCCTAGGCATAGATGGGTGGATAATATTGGATGGATCTTCAGGAGGTAGGATGTGGGTATATGGACTGGATTGGGTGGGCCCAGGATAGGGATAAGTGACGGACGCTTGTGAGTGCGGTAATGAAATATCGGGTTCCGTGAAATGCGGGGAATTTCTTGACTAGCTGCAAACCAGTTAGCTTTTCAAGAAGAACTCTGCACCATGGAGTAAGTAAGTAAGTAAACAGCTAGAAATGCTAAATTAGTGCTATATGCTGATGATACCAATTTCATAATTACCATTCCCAGTCCTATAGAATTTGCTGATAAATAAAGTTTTCACTAATGTAAATGAATGGTTTAGGAATAATTTGCTATTTTTAAATTTTAACAAAACTACTAACTTGCAATTTTGAACAAAGAACGGCCAAAAAGTAAGTTCAAACATTAAATTGCTGAATAACGAAATTACCAACGGCAGAAACAAAAAATTTCTCGGCTTCACTATCGAGAAAATGCTATCATGGAAATGCCACATCAATCAAATATTATCTAGGTTCAGTTCAGCATTCTATACAATCAAGAATATTGCACCTCTCATGTCAGAGGATATTCTAAAAAGATTTATTATTCATATGTACATTCGATAATAACACATGGTATAAGTTTTTTGGTGAAACTAACCACACAGTACTGATATTTTTAAGATTCAGAAATAGATAATTTGGATCATGACAAAATCAAGACATAGGGATTCTTGCAGACAGTTGTTTAAAAGACTAGAAGTTCTGCCTTTACAATCCCAATATATATATTCTGTATTATTATTTGTGGCAAAGAATAAAGATTTATATACAACCAACCAAGAAATCCATAACCTTACCACAAGATCGAACACAAATTTATATCCTCCAATGTGTAACTTGACTGTATCCAGAAGGGAGCTTATTACTCTGGTATAAAGTTATTCAACCACCTACCACTAAAAATAAAGTCTCTCAAAAGAGGTAAAATTATTTAAACCCGCCTTAAAAGGGTCTCTTAACTTACATTTATTTTATTCAGTGGAGGACTATTTGGAATAAAGTTTTTTAATTAGGAATAATAGTGTTTATATAGGGTTCAATGAAAGTGTATTTATAACTCATCTCTAATAATTTTAAATTGTATAGTATATAAGTGTTGTATAATTGAAATATATTTTAATACAAATTACTGTTTAGCAACAAGAATGATAATTAACATGTATGATAAGAAGCTGTTTTGTATTAGATATATTTGTAACAATATGACAATTTCTATATCCTTACGGTTTTTGTAACCTAATTTGGATCTATGGAATGTGAAAACATACAAACAAATTGTCACAGGAAGTACATGCACATCCAATCTGCATGACGGGATAAGGATGCGAAGAACTTCCCTCTCTTCGGCCTGTAATGATTTATGGCATGTACTCTGGTAGTGGAAATGGTGACTTTATCACGGATTACCATAGTAAGCCAAATCCAAGATCACGGCGTGTCGGAATGCGGCGCCAACATGGATATGACTGTGATCATGGATCAAGGCAATATCTACGAGCGCCAGAGGAAATGTTTTCACGTCGTGGATGTTATATAACGGAAAGTTTGGTTAGGTCGAGTTGTGAGTGGATTAGGTTCTAAGGCCTATTGAGACATGAATGTAATGAAATTTAATTAATAATTTCCATTACGTACTTGATGTTGCCCAGGTAGCAAGGTAACTTGTGTAATTCCGGTATCGGTTGAATTGCACCTTTTCGTTTCTTCTTCAGTTTCCCGTATAATCTGGCGACGTAATGCCCTGGAATACAGTAGATCAAGCAGAACATATCTTTCATAATATTGTCTTTCCGTACCTATTTTTGTATAGCAGGTTAGCACCAAAAGTTATAAGCAGAAATGAATTCTGGAATGATGAATACCTTAGCTTTTCGTAGATAAACTGCGTAGCGAGTGGCACGCAGAATACGTGTTCGAATTGCAGTTTTGTGTTTGAGTACGGTTCTTTCAAAGAAACTGTAGGGGAATGACATACTTCGCAGAATTTGTCCCTCAGTACCACCAGGCTTAAATTTTTTGAGAGACTGATGTCAGTTTGCAAGTCCACTTGTAGAGACTTTTGTAAAATTTCACACTATGCGATTTTAGGGTGGCAGAGAATTGCGTGTTTATGAACAGAAGTACTTCTTACTGGACTTAGGGTGTCCAGTGTGGTGAAGATTCAAATTGTGGTCCTGTGGGTTGTGACTGTGTAGTCTGATGGCCGGTTTTTTGGTACAAACACAACCAGACGTCAAATTGCAGGCAGCATATTTTTCCGAAACATTTGTACCCTCGTACCAGACTACATGTCATGATGCACAAGGCCGCAGCATGCATATCATTTTTCTGTCACTTATTAGATCTGGCAAGTATTCAAGTTTGAGGTTGCTGTCAGCACAGGTTTCATTGACTGGCATACTGAAGAACATATTTCATTTTAACATAAATGACTAGATTTTTTTTTTTTTTTGTTGAAGGTTATATCATTTGGTTTTGTGGAAACACGGTTACCATTTTACTCCCATTTGCAGTAGGAAAGCATTAATACCCTAATTACTGTAAACTGATATAATTAGAATTTACTTACATTCCATAGATCCTCCAGGGATATGGAAATGTGACGATATTGAATATATCATGTGATTAAAGTTTTCGAGTCCTTTCCTTGCTTTATACCTGCTGTTTTGGTGAATTTAAGGTAACCCTACATGGTCAGTAATATTGGGAAGTATTAATTTCTGTACATTATAATTGATGTCTAGTTTTAATATTGCAGGGTTGTACAATATAGTGAATAGTCTGTGGACAGTATTGCGCAGTGTTGTTTCAGTTACCATTTGTCTGTCAAGCAGTAAATGTGTCTCTAACACAGTAATTCCAGTTGATTGAGATGTAACCCTTATGAATTTCAGGTCTTCAAATTATTTCCATTGGCAGAATAGCATAACATAATGGATAAATGCTGAGTGTTAGTGACTTCTTGCATGTTAGTATTTGTTTAGCGATTGTAGGGGTAACAGTCTTGAGTATACCATTGAATGATGGTCCATCATATTGGAAACAAATTGTTAGTTGTTTGGCTCACTCGGCAAAAAGTCTGTCACGAGATTTTTGTGTGTGTGTGTTGTGGTCATTGTTTGTACTACTCTTTGATCCAGGGGCATTTCGTTTCATCTTTTAAATAGGGAGAACAGTGGTCACACAAGCAGCATGAGAATCACTCAACATGTTTACTTGTAACCTATGGGCAAAATGAAATACAGCACAATAATATTGAGTCGTCTAGGGAGAAACATATTGCACATTTATTATTGCAGGGCATTAATTTGAGCAATAATGACTGTCCAGGGGTGAATTTAATTGAAAATTCTTAAGTTAGGACATATGTAAAGCTTATATATATATTTATATGGACTTATGTAATTTTTCATGTTTGATCATAAAGGTGTTTATAATGCTTTAAAAATCACATAATTATGTTCATGCTAAGCATTTGAATTTGAACTTGGTACTGTTTGTTTGGTATATGAAGTAACTATTATAACTATCTGTATGTCATATTACTTAGTTTCTGTAAATGGACTATAAACTATAGATTATATAGGTAGACATACTTATATGGGTGTCAGGTAGTTACTTGAGATTGCATGTGAAATAAGTTTTCGCTTGTATTGTGCTCTGTTATCCATCCTTTGGTTGAACTCCAAGTAGGATCTATGGAAGATAAATAAATTCTGTTCTGTTCTGTTCTGTTCTGTATGGTTTAATTTTATTCTAGCCTAGCCTACAGTATGAATATGAAACTTGTGGTTTGTACAAATTTATGGACCAAAAATATAGCCAGGTATTCGTGTCAGAAATTGCTTAATAATGCAAATATATATATATATTTCCTATTTGCTTTAGTTCAAAAAATTCTTCTACATAGTGTCAGATGTGAGATAAGGTATGATATTCCATTGATGGCTTAACTTACCTTGTATCACAGTGTGAGATTATAATGTTGAATAGGAGAGCATTTTACTGTAACTTGGTTCCTGTATAAATACACCTTTTGGTAAATAATGAGAGTAGCATTTGGCATGTGGAGGTCATGTTTATATCTCATATTTATACTGTGTATTTTTTAATTTGTTTGAAATTTTTCCATTTTTTCTGTAATGAATGACAGTAATGAGACTGGGTATTCACAGATATGGGGAAATTATTACATTTTTCAAACAATTCCCTACAAAAGAAGTTTTTATTTACACCTGCCATTAATTTAATAATTGTTCTGTGTATGGGAAACATTTTTTGCTGTCTATTTAATTTTTCCAAAAGGTAACAACATAAGATATAGTGGAACGCAGAAATGAAACTAAACTTAATTTTACACTGTGTGTTGTAAAGAGTGGTGTGACAGCCTTCAGGGCAAAAAATGCTGTATTAAGTGTTCTGATAATATAGTCAGTGTGTTCTTTTTACAGTTTTAAGTGATAATTAATTTTGAGATCCAGGAATTTTATTGTCACTACTGCTGTGATTGTTTTTTTTTTTTACCATAACTTGTATTTTAATTCAAACATGTTTTGATGTTAGTAGCAGATATGAAGTTTGTTTGCATTCTATTTGTTAATTGTTTACCTCAGGAGAAGCATCATTTATTCAGTTTTAAATGTGGTTGAGTTTTAGATAATGTCTAGTGATGGTAGTATATCAAAGAATGTAGGTTTGCTCCGTCAACTGACAATTAGGGGTGGGTCATTAACGTGTGTGAGGAAAAGCAGGGGGCCACAGGAGCACCATGTTCTGCAATGCCAATTTCTGAATAGGTGTTACATTTTGAATTTGGATATATAACTGTCCAAGTTCACTTTAATTTCATAACAGTTTGTTTCTGGTAGTAATAAGTAATAATTTACACACTAAAAAATTTTGGCAGGAATGTTGTAATGATGTGGTATATGGGTCATTTTTGATCACTTTCCTTAATGAACATAGTAAGTTCTGTGGGTAGAAGAGAACAGTCTGATTAAGGGGCTTTAGGAATTTGTAGCAGTATGATCAGAGGTCTTCATCCTTCTGGCTTGTAGTGCTGTGTTTCATGCTAGAAGAACGGAGACTTCAGGCCGAATAAATGCACACAGTAATGTCAAGTTTCATTCCCCTTGTGTCTTATTAATATTCCCAGCATAAGGTGTGTGTGTGTGTTAGTCTGCATTTTGTCTTTACTACTTGTTAATTTTTTTTTTTAGATTGAATATATATTCTCAGATAGATGGGCAAGGACAGGAGGAAAAAAGAAGGAAGTAAGAAACAACCTGACACCTCAGTCCCCATTGGTGTTGGTTCAGAACCAAAAGCACAACGAGATCCAAAGAACAGAGTGCCTCAGGAGCAAGGACAGAAAGACAGCAGCAAGCATGTCGATGGTTCAGTGAGAAATAATGTCTCAGATCACAACCTTTCTTCTTCACAATCTGATTCAAAGCCAGGTGAGTAACCTTGAAGTGGTCTCCCACCTCCACCCCATCCCCTGCTTATGAACAGAGCCTTATTACATCACACCTTTGTTTTGCATCCTACTTGTGTTCTTGAAACAGTGGGCATGAATCAAGAAGGTGTAAGCCAAAAATGATTTTCCCATAATAAATAATGAAATAGGTTGTGGTTAGCATAATAGAATGCAGTCAGCCATAGGGTGTTAAACCAAAAATGAGAATATAAATTAAGAATTGGTGTATATTGGCAAGGGGTATTAAAGGAAGAGGGCATAAAACAAGCAGGGCATCAAACAGAGGCCATGTGTATATGTCTGTGATGGGGGCAGGAAGGTGGTTAGTGAATGGAAAGTTATTCCATTACAGACAGAATTTATTACACATTCTTTGCACAAAGTACATAAATTACGTGAAATGAACACATGCTGGGGAAGGTTGCGTCTGTCTGCAATTTTCATCTTTGAAATCATTAGACGGAATTTGATAAAATTTAGTAATTGGGTGAAAATTTTTACTGTTGGTTTACTCTAATGTCTACTCTACACTGACAGACTTCCAGTTAAATGGCTGATCATCTGCCTCCCTCCCTCCTTCCCCACCCAAAAAAAAAAAGCTTGTTCTCTGATGCAGATTAACTTTTGTCCAAAAACATACTTGAATGTGATGATATGCACAGTTGCAAAGAATGGGTTTGGAAAATACACATGTTTTAATAATTTCCACTTTCCATAGTAGCTGGGGAGTTCATTGAATATAGTGACTTTTCTACAGACTACAGCAGGGGCAGAGATTTTTCCTGGTTTGTTTTCATGTTGGCTCTGGCCATGCCAGTGGACCAAATGCTTATTCCCTGGGGCTCAAATTGTCAGTGTATGAAGTTGTCCACTCACCTTTTGTCTTCATGGCACAGTGTTTAATGAACTTCAGGGCAAATTTATCATTTATACTTATGGACTGTCATATTTTTCTGTTTGAAAGACGGATAGGACTAGTTTGATGTTTGATGGTGAATTAAATATAGATTTCTTCTGCCTGATGTCAGTCTTCGTTTCTTAGACCAGTGTGGAAGATTGCTTTTATTTATTGTATATGTGTAACATTGTTTTGAATATCAAAACTTCAAACATTATATGCTCTGTGTTTAAACTTTTCTGTGATATTGATGCTGTGTTGTTTGGTAAGTAGTGACGTTTAAGAAGAATAACTTGCTGCCTCCATCTTCAGTGTAGTGCAAGAAGAGTACGTTGTGTTGAAAAAGTGGTTGCATTGTGTAGAGAAAGGGCAGGTTTGGTGATTGGTGTAGCAAGTTGTCCAGAGAAGAGGTGTGGTGTGGGCAGAGTGATGAGTAGAAGAGAATGAAAATGAAGAAGCAGGAGGAGGGAGCAAATGAATAGTCTAAGGAGGGTGAGAAGCAAACTGAAGAAAATATGAAGGCATTAGAAATGTACTTCCATAGTATTGCACATGACTGTGTAAGTCAAGGATGTGTGTGTTATTTTGCCATGTAGGGGACATAAGTTATTGTGATATACACATTTATTTAATGTGTAAGTAAAGTCTTCCATATGGATATACTCTTACTATACATCTTGAATGGATGTTGACTTGGAAAAATAATATTCTGCTTTTTTCTGCTTCTTTGGTATATGGCCCTTTTATTTTAACCAATGATAGCCCATGCAGGTCTGTCTTCTGCTTTCTTCCTCCCCCTCTTGACACCCACTGATGGAAAAATTAATATTACTTGGTGTTGTTAGCTAGATGCAGAGTGATATTGCCGTCATTAGAATTCAGCTTGTGTGAGGCACCATACATTGGCAGTGGAATCCTAGTGTTGTTTTGGCATTTCTGTTCACATGTATTTCATGTGATTTTTTAGTTTGAATAACTCTGAATTCTTTCACATGGCACATAAAACCATATGTAAATCAGTGTTATTTATGTTTGATGCCCCTAGCAAATCTTTTATGTCCTGTTACAATCCGAATGTGCCACTCAGCTCTGTGACAGATAATTGCCATTGGAATCTCTGCCAGACATATCTCTGAATGTGACATTTTGTGACAGGCTTCATCTTATGTTTGATTTGTGTATATTACTTGGGACTTAATTGTATTCTAATGCTGCATTTTACTAGTCTCCTTGTTATATGTGTCACAGAGTGTTGGTGATGGACTTGAATTTCAATTCTTAAGTCTCCTAATGAATAACTATGAGATTTGCACTTGGTCTGCAGTTTGTGCCCATCATCTTCCTTGCGATATGATGTTGCTATTCTGGATTAAGCTGAAGATGAAATCAGCAAGTCCTCTGAACCATTGGTAACAGATTAGGGATCAATATAGTACCATGTGAAATTTGAATTTAGAAGTATAGATTTTTTTTCTGTCAGCCCAACGGTCTTTGCTATATTTTTTAATAGTTATATAAAATTAAGAGGTGCTTTGTAGGTTGTATTAAGGTGATGTCTATTTTAAAAACTCAAGAAGGTAGTACATGTGATGCTGAATTTTGTGTTTTTTTTTTTTGGTGTGTGTGTGTGTATGTATGTGTTTTCAGGTTTTGTTTTATTATCTTTATTTCCTAATAGTGATTGTTGGGCTGCATGTTTTTTGTTGGTGTGTGCTAGAGATATATGTTCCCGCAGAATGTCTTCTAAGAAGTTTTTTGTATGTGGTTTCGTTTTTTGTTGTTACATTGTGATTTTTCTTCTTACCCATATGGAAGTACCAATTTATTATGAGACTGGTTGAGCCTGCTCTGCAACTGTCCAGTCCACAATCTTTTCACAGTATGGACTGATCTCTCTCAACTGTCTTTGTTGGTTAAAGCAATTCAAAGTGCAGTGTGTGTTGCTATAAAGTGGCCAGCAGAAAGGTATGACTGTGGTAACATTTCTCATTAGCATCATGTTCAGAAGTATGCTGAGAGCCACCCACTGAATTTCCTGTCCAGATATATTTATTTTGAGGTTGTGTAGTGGCCGGGTGGCAAAATCAGTATAATGACTAGGCTACAGGCTGGATGACTTGAGGATCAGTGTTTGTTCCTGGCAGCAGCAGAGTATTTTGTAATTGTCATTGTGTTCAGAGTAGTCCTGGAGCTCATGCATCCTCCTGTCCAAAGGCTTTGGTGGGGGAGGGGTCATCAGTTTCCTCTGGGGTTACAGCAGATGCAGTGTGATGCTAACCATTTAAGTCCACCTAGTGCTGAAGATTAATAAAGACAGGAGTCATACCTCTGCAAGAAGGCCAAGGCTGTAGTGCCAACGTACCTTTCAATAGTGTACCTGAGATACTGGATGTTATTTTAGAGTAAGGGATTACTGTAATCATGAGTTTTGCCAGCCTCTAACAACATCATTCCCAATGGGTGTGATACTGTCTTGTATTTTAAGAGCCACCAAATACAGCAGAATTGTTTGCCAACTTGAAGAGGGAAACTGATGATATTAAAGCCTTGAAGTCTAAGAAAATTCATCGACAGATCTTCAGCAACTGGGCGCGATATGACGAACCCTTACCAGGCCCAGATCATGAAACAGAATTGCAGGGTGCTGATTTTGAAGCTCTTCTGAAGGTTCCAATTGCAGGTTAGGTAATTTGAAGTATTTTACTGGTAAAGGCTTGTTTATATTGGTTATTGTATTGCATGTTACATGGAAAATTTTGTATGTATAATCCTTTGAATTTTTCCATATGTTTTACTTCTGCAGTAAAAGTCTTCCTTCTCTAAATTGTGCATGCTGCTTTGAATTTGTAACACACAGATACAAGCAGCAGAGCAAACATAAAATTCCTTGTTGACCACCCAGTGCAACATAAATCCTACAGATGGAACATGTTCCTTAAAAATATAACACATCTAAACCACATGAAGACGGAGACACACAAGATGCCTCGTTGAAAACAACTGAATAGCTGTACAGACCAGTGTTAATTGTTTATGTTACAATTTTTCTGCAACACACAATGTAATAGGACATGTAAAATGTTTCTTACATTCACCCCTGAATCATGAACTTTTGTACTGTGCTTGCCTCATGGAATATGCTTATGTATTGCTGGTTTTATTGAGAATAAGTTGTATACTATATATATGTATATAGTGTTTGTCAGATAAGAAGTTCCAAGATTTTTGAAGTCCCACAAAAACTTGTATAAGAATACTAGATTTTCACATATACACATTGCTCAGGTGAAAGTTTTCCTATTTCAGAAGTTTGTCTTGTTAAAATTTTTATGCAGAAGTTTCCATTTAAGGTTTAGCCAACCAAGGTGGGCTTTTAAATTTTAGCACATATGTTATGAAAAATGGGACTATTATTTGAGCAGCAAAGGATAAAATTGTGAAGTAAATGACATGTCATAAATATAACATATATTATGCAGCATGTCTTAAAATGCAGTAAATTTCCTTGTTACCTAAATATATCGAATGATTTACTAGGGGTCTTGAAAAGGTTAACATATATAGGAGGCTTTACAATCATCATGTGTTTCTTGATTGTCAAACTGTATCATAGTTGAAAATCAACTGCAGATCAATCCATTGCTTATGCATGAACTATCATCTCTTTTTTTTCTGTTCCACAGTTGTTATTTATTTATTTTTGGTGAGCTTTACGAAGTAAAAGAAGAATGCCATGTGTGGAGACATGTCCATTTATCTATCTGTATCGTAGTATCATTGACAGAACTGTGTATCTAATTTTCATGAAATTCAGAATGGGACTCTTTTTTACAAAAAGTTGTTGAACATGCATGGGTTGTGTGTAAATGTCTGAGTTGGTCATACTTTACTGAGGGTTGTAAATGAATTTCTGTCTCCACTTCCCACATTTATTGTCTGATTTGGGTTCAGTCAGTAACAGAGATCTGCACATAATGCTGTTGAACAGAGTTTTTTGGAAGTTGGGGCAGGGAAGGCTGTACTTTTCTTATGGGCCTGGTGATGGGGTTAAATGCCCAGTGTGATATGCAGTGCACCAGAATTTAAAAGAGAACTGCATAATAGTAGCCATAATTGGCTGTCAGCAGTAGCCAGTGTTTGCTGTTTTGAGCATCATAGTGTACTTTATGACATGACATATGGCAACAGAGGGTAACATTTACATGTGTGCTGTGAAATTATGTAACTTTTTGACTTTTTGTTAAAAAATTTGGACATTTAACTTTTAGTGTACCCTTTATGTAAATGTGAATATTTTATGAACCAAAAATGATAACAGTAGAAAATACACAGCATTTTCTGGAGAAAAAAAACTGATTATATAGCTTGTTGTATCAAAAAATTCAGTAAATATATTTGTTGACTAAATACGTAAATTGTGGTCATTGAGGGGTAGTGGTATGCATGTCCTATGTATAGAATGCACAGTTGTTGAAGGTTAGAGTAAAGAGTTCTTTCACAAAGTTTGTGTACTATGCCATAATGTACACCATTTGCAGTCTTGCATACTGACTGAAGTATATTAGAGATTTTGCTGCAAGATGTGAACTTCAAGTGTAGTTTTTAAGTTTTTGTTGGAGTTGATGATAATGTGTTGTCACTTAATGAATGTTGAAGATGAATGACACAAATTAAGACAATGCACCTGCGCCAGCAGCAAGTGGTTTTAGGTGTCCATTATGACTTGTGTTTTATGAATCTCTCTCTCATATTAAGTAACTGTGTGCTGAAGTTGACCTATTTATATACATTAGTGATCTTATAATTTAACTATTGTGCAATAATTGCTTGAGATCAAAATGTGAAAGTTTATCCAAAATAGAAACTTAATTTTTACAGTTGTATTATAAGAAGATGACCCCTTTAAGAAGTTCTTTTTTACTTGTCTGCTAAAAAAATCTTATGCTAGAAACACTGTATATCAGAATGAGCCTGCAAAGTGTATGCACTGAATAAGTTTTTTTGCAACTTAACAAGGGCTGGAAAAGTTTAATGTATAAGTTTCACTACATTCATGCATTTCAGGACATTTTCAGTTCAAGTCTGAAAGAATATGGGACGATAATATTACATCTCTGTCTGGAGAATTGTTCTCACTGGATGTTGATTTGCTGGCAGATGGTTTGGCAACCCTACCACTCTATCAGCAGTTGGATCTTCCAGTTTCTTTATTTGATGTAAGTTTATAGCAACAAATTAAAACTTTTTGTAATAGGGGAGTTGCTGTATTAATTTAAGAAAGACTGACAGTACCTGAAATATGTAACTTGATTAGGTTGCATGCTGAGTTAAAAATTGTGAATGAGGTGTAGGCCAGTGCAGTATTTGAAGGAATATGGTAGATATAATCTGGACATAAGGCAGTAACTTTCCTGAACTAAACAGTATCAAGCATACCATGAAGTTAGTCCTGTCTCTCAGTTTTACCATGTTCTTATGTATATTTGGTATTGTACTGAGATGCATCTGTTCTAAGATATTTTGAAATTATTTAGTAACTGTTGTTATACTACAGCTGTGTTGCAATTTTTATTTCATAACATATTCATATAATTAAGTAAAGTAGATTTAAATAGCCATAAATTCTCAAAATTTTTCTCTTTGCATTTGGAATGCGCAGGGCTACAGAAAACATTGTTGCTGGTGTTGTTGGGAAGAAATGTGCTGCAAGTTTACAAAAATTCCAGTTTAGGTTTACACACAGAAATAGAAAACAATGTATGCCATGCATATACAGCATTTTCTTTACATGTAATGCAGGTTTGAACAAATTTTACAAATATTTAGGTGTTTTTTCAAAATGGGTGATCTGAAAAAGCTTCATACTGAGGGCATAGAAATATTAGGTGCCATCACGGTGACCTGACATCTGGTATTTGTGCACCTCTGATGTAATTAAGTTTAAAATACTATATTTTCCTCAATGTAAGATGAATTTGTATATAGAGTAATGCCTATTCACATTCTTCAGTTGTCAGGGAAATACGGAGATAGGGTATATTTAACTTTGTGTGTGAGTATATGGTAACCCACATTTTTCAGATGATGAATTAGGGAAAAGATTCTTGTCTTATATTCAGGCAAATATGGTAATTAGTAGCAGTCCTCACACATTTTTATTTTAGGTAAGTTTCGATCTAGGTGTTCTTTTCTTATATGACCTAAATTTATGTGTAATGGTATTCAAATACATGTTTATGTAACATTTATTTTCACATTTGAAGAGGAATAAATTAATGTTGAGAACATTTATATCTGTTTAGTATTGTAAGACACTTTTAACTGGGAAGTGGCAGAAAAATGTTCATACAAGTTTTGGTTTTTCTCATATTTAGTGTGACATGTGGCATCTGCTGAAAAATATGAGATGTTTATGTACAAATAAAATATACAGTTCAGTATGTCCACTATTTCCATATCTGAAACATAAAGGATACTACTACTACTACTACTACTACTACTCCATGGCTCTACAGTCCTTGTAGGACCTTGGCCTCTTTCACGACCATCTTCCAGTCATATCTTCTGTGTGCACGTATCCTCCAGTTTGTGACACCCATCCTCCTCAGGTCCTCCATCCACCTTAACCTTGGTCTTCCTACACTCCTACTTCCTTTTGGAGTGTTCTGATATAACCTCTTTACCACCCTTTCCTCACTCATCCTCTCCACATGTCCCAGCCATCTCAACCTTCCTTTTTTTTATTTCTGTTACTAT
>Ga0136643_10009394_pt1 | contig 14384 bp, 9 predicted proteins | sample TergutLab28metaG_FD_96883 | JGI IMG/M metagenome (GOLD analysis project Ga0136643, IMG submission 96883) | Labiotermes labralis P1 segment gut microbial communities from Petit-Saut dam, French Guiana - Lab288 P1 (version 3) (version 3) | ecosystem: Host-associated > Arthropoda: Insects >... | reverse complement strand
TTGCGCTGACCACGTGACACCCCTCTATCCGCAAAAGTTGGCACTAACTTCGCCGACCGGCGGCGGCCGCTCTGTCGGTATAGTTCGCGTGCGGACTAAGGCCACGGAGTTTTTTTTTTTTAACTGTACTGTACAAGTTGCACAGCGTAAACTGACTGGCTACTGTCTACACGATCGAGATTCGATTCCAGGCTTAAGTTTCTTTTTCTTCAAGACCGTTCCGTATCCGCAGGTAAAGTGGATTGGCGAGTCTAACCATCTGCATCTGTTAAACTGAGTTAACTTCCACGCTCCTATACGCCTTCACGGCATGGCAGATGGTCAGCTACCTTTTATAGGATATAGAAAGTAATCTTTTACTAAGACCATAAATAATGAATGGGGTGGATCTGGGAGGAAGCCGACAGAAGAATTCTTATGGCACTGCCCAGTCACTTATTTAATGGTACCGTAGAAAGCTATGCAAATTAGTCAGTATATCCCGTTTCTGGGCGAAAATAAACTATTCTGATGATGGGGTGGCAGGAACGTCTGAAACGTCCGTACACTTCCACCAGACTACTGGCGTCACATTTCACAATACAGCAGTCTTCAAGGCAACACGAAGCAAACTTGTATTTGAACTTCGAGGCTCTCGATAAAAAAAAAAAACTCCAGGCATTTTGTCATATTCAAAATTTAATTAAAATCCGAACAAAACTATGCCAACATAGACTGCGTTGCACGCTCTGTTCATAGCACCCAGTCTACCCGTACTTGGCACAACTAAAGACAATACCAACCGGACACTGGAGAGCGCTGAATACACGTCACATAATTGGTGACATCATGCAAAATGGCGACAAAAACAAACAAGGTTCACGAACGTGAGACTTTTCACGTACATCTCCGAAGTATGCATACTACACAACCGTTTCGGATTCTTTCATAGTTGTGTTGATATACACATACATTCCTTTTCCTTCATGAGAATTTTTACGATATTTTATACCAACAAGAAAATCTAAATTAACTCGACGAACCCCTTTCCACAATACTTTTGACTTAACCAGCATTTCTACCAATTACGGTAGAATAATCATTCCCACCAAAAAACAATACATAATTCACAATTCCCAGTTCTCGGAACATTGAGTCAATTTCAAGCAACTCGCGCAAAACAATCTTAATAACGTAACTCCCAAATTCAGTAAACCATCATGCGTCGTATATCACTACACCGTAATTCGCGACTTCTTTTCGTCATCCCCGTCACATGCTGCGTCTATTTCTAATTAATTACACAGAGAATAATAACGACCTTCACTCCATAAATTCTTTTCTTCATTCACACCAAATCAAGTTCGCTGCGATCAGATCCTACAACGATTTCGGCACCATACTCTGGCCACGGAAAGAAGCTCCATGGATGGTGCAGGTGCCTAAGTTAAGGGCTTTCCCGCATGGCTACTGCTGTATTACCCTGCAACCAGCTCTGGCCTATGTCAACTGGCCCAAAACACTTGTTCTTATTGAAGGTCGTGATTCCAACACTCCAGGCAACACATCTACACGGCCGTGTCTGTGTGTGTGTGGGGGTGGAAGTACGGAAGTATGCTTGAGTGGGAACAGCTCAAGGCAGATAAAGAGAGCACTGACCTATGGAGCGCGTGTGTCCTGTCAGTGAACATACTTAACAATAAAGATCTTTCCATTCACATGCTAAATGACACATATTGACAAGATTTAAACCTGATAAGTTTGGCTTCACCCCCACTAACAGAATCATATACGAAAATAGAAAGATCATTACACCAATGAAGAGACGTACTTACCTTACAACAAAGGATAACACAATGAAAGTAGTGGGCAATAACAAGTGAACTGCAAATAAAAATAAATTAATAAAAATTAGGAACTGCAAGTCGGACTTTTAACCTGAAGACAGCGAATGTGATGCATGTCGAAATGCAGGAACGGCTTCAACATATGATGCACGTAACTCCCAAGGCTGAAGTTAAATAATATGGAATCCTTCTGCTCATGGGAAAGGAATGGGCAGGGCTTAAATAACAACAATCACACGAACATTCAAAGTTATTTTAATACCGATTGTAAGGGGCAGTGACAGTCAACCAGCCATACATCTTACTCCCCCACTCCACCAAAATATGGAGGGGGGACACAACAATGAAACAAACAAGTTGTCAATAATTTAAACATACATGTGCAACAAACCCTGAACTGCTGAGTGTAGGATGTGACAGGAGGGCTGAGAAGCTGTCTGAAACCATTACTCTCCTAAAAATGTTATCACTCCATGGGGACAACTTTGTAGTATGACTGTTGGATGCCAAATGTGCAGATTCTGTACAGCTGCACTAGGGAATTTTGTCTTTGAGTATTCCAATTTTCTCCCATTAATCATCACTGTGGTGATTGTACTATTTCTTCACCACTGCCCCAACCCACATGTGATGGCCTGACCGTCATGCCTCTGGTCCTCAGATGGGGCTTCACATTTCATCTGACACATGCTCAGAGTATGGTAATATTCAGTAACCAAATCTGTGTTAAGTTCAACTCGATAGATGTATGAATTTATGCTATAGACGATCCATATTTTGGAATCATTTGATCTTTGGACTTTGTCCCTTGTCCTGCATTTCAAATGAAAGATTTATCTGAAACACAAGACAATGGACAAACGCCAAAGAACGAATGATTCCAAACGTAACATGCCGTCAACCATCAGAATTGTATAAGAACTGTATAATCAACCTTACTTAGATATACAGTCCCTTTTGGTGTAAGTTTAGATTTAGAATGAACAGCACAAACATATTTTCTACCATCTCAAGACAGTTCAAGCTAACATGTGGCTTTCTGATAATATACATTAAAATTACAGACTTCCTCTCTGCACTTGCTTCAACACGTAATTTTAATTCCTAGTGCTCGATGAATTCCAATGGATAAAACAGAATTGGCAAGACAATTAACTGTGAGTTCGAACAGCTGCCAAACCATCTACCATTTTCTGTCAGGTGTGAAGATAACCACCAGATACAGGCCATAACATCAGACCTGCAGATATCTTGGAACATCAGGCACATATCATAATTACCTCATAATGTTCAACAACTTACAAACAACTGATCTAAAAGTAGAATAAAAAATGTGAAGAAACCTGAGTAGGTATTATCAGATGGACCTACAAAAGCACAGTAAACAAAATGAGGCGATTCAGATTGATGGTATTTGTACGGTAACAGCATGGAAAAAGCTTGTGATCTAGGGTACAGTCCAAATCCTCAACACCCATCTCCGCAACATGTACAAGGAATGAATGAAACATACAAACATTTGTGCAATCTGGCTTTACCAAAGTCATCATGTTGGAGTAAAATCTGCACTATCAAAACCAGAAGAGCCACCCAAAATAGTAACTTACAATTGAATCACAAAAAAGAACATACTATTCCATAACTGCCATCACAAAACTGCAAAAACACAATATGCATACTGGGATCAAAAACAATTAAGCCATGTGACAGTTGATGGTAGGCATACCATTAATCCTCCATGTGTCTGCAACAGGGCATAAAAACCTGGTTTTACTTGTTTATTTACGAGGTATACAATGCCAAGACAACTGCAAACTGTGAATCACCTTCCAGTATTTTTGGTGCATTCAGAAGTACATGCCATGAGGAAATGTGGAAATGCAATAAGAAACAGTGAAGGTGGCTGACATTCAAACCTAGCCATCTCCCACATGCACACCATGTTGAATATTGTGCAAAGGGTGTGCACGGTGGGTTCAAAACCCAACAGTTGTACGAATGTGTTCTAACGCACATTTAAATAAAAAACACGGCATGCTTTGAAACATAAAAGACAGAAAGTACAATTTTATGCACACCATGCATATTCTTACATTCACTTCATCAACCAACATATGTACTAAAAAAAAAAATACAACACGCTACAAATCATAAGATACAATTTAAGATAGGTATCAAACTTCTACGTGTTCTGGCACCAGAGTGCCATCCTCAGGGAATCTACTTGAACAAAGGAATACAAGTCCAGGTACTGATTGCACTTACTGGTGTCATTAATATGTTAAAATTCCAGAACACACAAAGCTGACAAGCATAAATTTACAATGCTGTGGTATTAAAACTACATGATAGTGAGCCTCTTCAAGTACAAACTTGCAGCTCTTTATATCTGGACCATGTATACAAACATCTGCCTAGATTTATGTGATCCCAAGGGAATCTCATCCAGATGGAGTGAGAAGTATATCAGTCTGGTGGTGTAGTGACTAACATTAAAAACTTCGCATGCTTCATCTGGATGAGATTCCCATGGGATCACATAAATTGAGACAGATGTTTGTATACATACCCCAAATATAAATGGCCATGAGCTTGCTCTTGAAGAGGCTATCATGTAGTTTTTATACCACAGCAGTGTAAATTTATGCTTGTCATTGTTTTGTATTCTACAATTTTACCATCTTAATGACACCAGTGATGGCAATCAATACCTAGGCCGGCATGTTGGACTTCTATTCCTTTGTTCAAGTAGACTCCCTAAGGATGGCCTTCTGGTGTCAAAACATGTAGAAGTTTCATACGTATCATGAATTGGATCTTATGATTTTTATTTTATCATATTTTATTGAGCACATTCATTGGTTGATAAGTGAATACATAAGGTACAAAAATGTAAAACATAAGCCCAACAATGTACAGTAAAACAACTCTTCACAACTCCTGAAGTCAAGGGGGATATGTACATGAATTTTTCCCTTTGACATTTACACCTTGGTGTGTCACCTAATATCAAAGCCTGCCACCTATCTCCAAAAAATACAATTTACTCCCACATTCTTTCTTCCTTCCACATGCCGTATTTCCTAATCTGTTGTTCATATGAGCAGAATGTAGGAAGGGTTGCTTAAGCATTAGACCAACCAAAACGAATGGCTGTCAATGCTCCAAACAATGGAGGCAGTGGTAATAGCACAAAAGCTTAAACAGAACTCACAACTTCTTTTCACGTACCTCAGATGGCACTCCACAACTATGTGACACAATTCCATACGCGATAATTTCCATTATGTATACACCACTACTCTTTATGTTTATTTATAGCACACACACATCTACAACGCAATGCTACTTGCAATGCAAAGCACCACAAATCATTTTCACCTAACCTTGTCATTTATCCATTACAGTAAACCACTTATAACAGAAGATGTGGAAAGTAACAAGATCCACCTATTGTTACATGCTGAATTGGTCTCATAACATGCCCATTATATGTTCATTTTATGTACTCTGCACAGAACGTATAAAAGCACCAACACTTACCAATTATGTTCAACGTTGTGTATGCTATATAAATCTCACCACATTAAGCTGCACCGCATGTAATCCACCAACACACCTAACGTTAGTAACATTCAAAAGTGGAGTAACAGCCTACTCTGAACGACTGCGCACCTTTAGGAATTATCTATCACGTCACTTATGGAGGATTCAGTACATAACCACCAAACCTTCCTGGGCTTCAGCCACAGCAATGATGAGTTAAAAATCAACATTTTATGGTTTTGCTACATTTTTTTATCAGTATCAACTGTAATCCATGGAGACAGAATGCATGGCTGAAATATCAGTTTCTAAGTTAATTCTGATGTGGCTGGTCACACAAACTGAATTGCCTTAATTACTTTGTCAAGAAATGCTTGTGCCCTTTGAAGCTATTTGGCAGTGACAACCAATTCATTATCGCTCACACAATGCAACTATCATTAACATCACAAGCACCAATATCAATCATCACAGAAATGTCTGTTTCTCCAATCTCAGAATAAGTTATTTTGCCCAACATAACACAGCAAGCCTTATGCAGGCATGTCACTTGTATATCATACAATGGCACTTGCAAAAGAAAATCTGTACATGTACAGAGGAGACAAGAAAATGTCATGAAGGAGGTATGCCAATTATTGAGTCTGATGCCCCAGTGTCAAATAACAGGTAGATTCATAGGTTGGATACCCTGTGATGTCCAGGAACTGGCAGTTTCAGGGGTTGGTTTTCTTATGGTATCCAATGACTGACAGTTTTATATTGCATACCCCAGGGGGTCCAGTATCTGGCAGTTTGACAACTTGAATTCTCAGCCCAGGGGACATGGAGGGATGGAGAGAGGACACAATGGGATGACATCACATGAGAAACACATAATGTGTGTGTGTAAGCGCATGCACGCACACACCATGTTGCTAAGTTCACAAATGTAAAAATGAGCAAAACATGTTTATACCACACTTACAGTAAATGCATACTTCTCTCTCTCACTCTGTCCCAACACTCACACCCACCGTTACAAATGGAAAAAAATTTAACATACCTAATTGCACTTTCACTACCAGAGACTTCATTATCAGCATTATAAATATTAATGAATCTTTTTTGTGTACTTCTAACATTTACAGAAAAACCAGATAATCCCATTTCACTGGACCTACGACATGTTCCACAGTGGGGAGGAAGGGCAAGTCCATTGCTGTCCACAAACGGTATTGTTCTTCATGCAGATGCCGAACATTATAAAAGTTTAATAACAACAGAGGAACCGACACTGAACACAGGGATCTACAGACACCAAGATATTCAGAACAGGAAGGAGTAGAGAAATCCAGCCGTTTGTTGATCCACATCACAAGTACAGTACATTGTTCACAAAAACAAACCAAGGAAAGGTTGGTAGCACTGCTAAAGTGGAAAGTTCTTTTTATATACAGAAAGCTGCACCAAATGGCAAAATGAATTTGGGAAATGTGTGGTGGCTCTACTGGATAGTACCAACATCTCACGCTGGCAGCAATGTGGACGTTTCCATAGTGAATAGAACGTGACATAATACTGGATATTACCTGCATTGTATACAACAAGCACCATCATTTGAGCAATGACAGCAGGTGTCCCACAACATTTCCCAGTGCTCTACCCCCACCTTTGTCCCCAACTTTTCTTTATGCGATCTAGTTGATGCTGTCCCAGCCTGTGGCGAGATGTGGGAACCCAGGTGGTTGCTGCTGGCCAGTGGCAGAGCTGTGCCATCATGTCTTCCAGTTATTGAGGGAGTGAGGGTGAGAACGAGAAGGAGAGGGCTGTGGTGATGGGATCATGTCCAGCAGGTACTGTCGCTGGAGGTCTGCTGCTTGCCTCTGTAGCTCCACGAGATTCGCTGCTGCAGCTGCCACTGTACTTTTTCCACTTGCTGCCTGAGCCATGGCAAGCTGGTAAGGGTACAGGAGGGGTGAGAAGGGAATCATATGCGCAGGCATGGGCTGGTGTTGGGGCATCCCACGCAGCAGTTGCTGGTGCAGTGCTGCAGCTGCAACATGGTGAGAACCAAACTTGGACTCTGCTGCCAGTTTTGCCAGGGGGTGGTCACGGTGTGGTAGTGGTGGTGTGGGGGCTGGTGGTGGAGCAGGAGCTGGAGGAGTGGGGGCATGACGTGGAGGCAGAGTGGGTGTAGTGGGTTTGGGGGCAGACATGATGACTGGGGAAGGGGCAGGTGGTGCATGAATTGGGGGCTCTGGCACTGGAGGAGGTGCAGGCTGTTGTGTGGTGGGAGATACACAGGAAGAAACTTGTGCTAGTCGCTGTTCAATCTCTTGCTCCTGTTGTAGAGCTTTCACAAATGCTGTTTTCAGACGGTTTGTATGCTCTGCCTTCAGTGCCTTCTTGACATTTGTTGTTACGCATTGCTCACATATGACCTTAGGCTCTTTGCCTGAAACACAACACAGTGTTCAATGTAAATGTAGTATTCACAGAAATGATATGCTAGGTAAGCTGCCTACCTCATCAACCAAGAAGGAAATGGAATAGTATGAAGATGACTTCAGAGAAACTGGACAGAAGTGGCTCACAATTAGGACTGGTAACAGAATTTTGTTTCTGCCACCAGAGAACTACAGCATACCCGCACATTACAGATGTGAAGTCATCTGACAGCATGAATGAATCATGATGTTCCAAGCTGCAAACTTCACTTTGCCATTACATCCCACGTCATAAGAGGAAATGAATAAGAATGGACACTTCTTACAAGCTAATGGTTCCTGTCAACTTTAAATCATGCTCCTTGCACAGCAATACACCTAAGCTCCTTGCACACCAATACACCTAGTGACTAGGCTTTTCAACTGTTCAAAACACTGCTGGAACTTCTCTTCTGGAATACTATTCAGGATGGCTGCTTCATGTCCCTGAATGTCAACATGTCTGAAAATCTGTTGCCTCCCAAAGTGGTCATCTGTTGTACGAACATTCGAAAGTTTCATGGATCCAAATCTGACAAATGTCATCCATGACCTATTTTTATTATTGATTTTCTGGCTTACAAATGCCATACAATGAGTGCATCATGAACATACGAACTGTCACGACGCCAGATCCAAGCATCAGACCAAAGTTCACGTCTTCTCCATGCAGCAGCTTCATGTAACTGTGCCAATATTTCCAAGTCACTAGGTTGGTTCATGTTTTGACCTTGTTCTGGATGGCCTTGAGTTTAAAAAAAAATTATCTTTGCCTGGGCTTGTAACATGCATGCCTTTATTGGTCTATGGACACCTGATTTCACAATGCATCAGCACCATAAGCCTCCAATAACATCTGCAGTCCATTAGGTTTCTAAGTGTGTCAATTGCAGTACCTCTACAGGCAGATTCTCTTTACATTTTGCTTCAACTTCATAGATACTGAACTAAAATAACTTTAAAAACTTCAACTTATATTCATTTACAATAAACTGTGTGTGGCCAGTGAGCAGATGGTGATAATATGGGGGGGGGGGAGAGAAGGACCTGTAACTAATTAAAATTAATTAGGCTTATTAAGTAGGAACACTACTTAAAGGGTAAGCCTGAAAACATTAGTGTGTACTGAAACTAATATTCCCTTTACCAGAATATTATTCAGTATAAATTATGTATTCAGTGATGATTTTCATCATCACACCACATTCAAAGCTGTAACGTCTTTAGTGATTCTGACATATTCCTGAAGACACAACATTTTTTTTACACAAACAACTGGCAGACGAACAGCTTGTTCTTGCCCGAACTCTTACCATATTTTGCTATTTTCACCCTTTTCTGTCTCACAAACTCCCATACAGATTCAGTACTGTCTCATACTTTATGCTGAGGAGAAAGTCCTGGGTTCTTAAAAGGTTCTGAAAAGGTAGCGTCCGCTGTGTTTATAATATCTGACTTTTCACGAGTTGACAGAAGCTCATGTTCTATGGTGCTTTTTCAATGCAGCAGCCATGTGGATCACTCAATAATTAATGGCTTTACAAGAAAAAAACTGCACTCATATAAGCAATTTCAAGTAAACACATATAGAATACTTCAAATTTTTTAAGTAAAACAGTTACAGTTGCAATACACTCCACTAAAAACCCAAGCTTATTCATGCTGAGATTAGAGAACACACACACCATGACACTGTGTCATGCCATGTGAAATACTATTTATGTAGTCAGAATGTGATGTCATTTCCCACCACACATTTAAAAACATTAATACTGAGTTTCTGTGGCAGAAATGACCTTGCAGATTAGGCTGACAAACTGAATAAATGGGAAAAAGATACTGCTGCCAAAATGCACCAAAGGGGTAAAAAATCTGCTGTGTTGTAAAATTTTTTGTGCTTCTTGCATCGGAAATCCTTTTAAGCTGGAAACATACTAAAAGGGCAACATGTGTGTTAATCATACAGAAAAGGTTTGATACTAAACAGTTCTGACATCCCAGGCAGAAAAATGTCTTAAGCATGTTTCACTGTATCTAAGGTGACAGATACAGTTTGATATTCTAGTTACATGCAAAACTAGTGTTAAAAAATCACCACCACAACTAGTTAAGTGGTAAAGTTAAAGTCAAGGTTAAGTTCACCCTATACCAGGCCATGAAGGCCTAGAGGGGGCTAGATAGGGGTGGGTGGTCAACTCCACACTCCTGCTGCTGTACGCTTGGGAAAGAGCCACAGTACCTGTTGTACAGGAGGTGAGGTGGGCGCCAGAGCCACGTAACTGGTCCAGTGTACATGTTTTAAAATGTGTGTGCCTACTTTAAATAAAAAGTTAAAGAGATGTGGTAGCAGGACGTGTTTACTGCAATACTTACATTAACTCTGTCAATCACTGTGAACTTTTGGTCACTCCTTGGTGGGATAAGAGGCATTCAGCTGACTCCTGAATGCCAGGCAATGGGTGTTTATGAGCTAGCATCTGTTATGAAGTGTCCAGTGCATAGGAGTGGTATTTCACATCACATGTGACTGAGTCATGTACACTATACTACATATTATTTGTTGAATTTTTTTGTTTATTTATTTTAGATTCAAGTGTATCCAGCTTGAACACGCACGCACACGCACATACACTCAAGCACGCACACCCACGCACACACGAGCACGCACACACACACACACGCTCTCTCTCTCACATAAAAAACACATGTGATCCCACATACAATGCCTGCACACTCTGAAGTATTATTGTTTTTGTAGATCACCTTTCACTGTACAGTGTAAAAATATAAAGCTTTTAGTATGCACTTGATGTACCAGTTCTGCTCAAGGCACAATTTGTATAAAGGAAGCCTGGCAGTGCTGTAATTAAAAAAAAAGATCTCCCTGTACACTGATTCTAATACACATCAACCTGCTAATAAATAATGAAGTTGAGTTGACAAAAGAAGAAAGAATATCTGCAACCTGGGTCCTCCACCAGGAAGTCACACGGATGTCCAGCCATTTACTGGAGCAAGATGCTAACAAAAATAAGGCAAAGATGGCATGCTGCCTTGATGTGGTAACTGCTGTGAAACACAGCAGTTACCACAACACAACCCCCCTTCCCGATGTGAGAATGACATGTTCCTGTTCTTGGCTGTAAGTGTAAAAACTGGACATGACATTACAGACAAAATGGGAGTACTGGTATACTCTAGAAAAATTACACACACAGTTTTACAACAATAACATGGAACATGATGGACACTTACATGCACGTGTATTGTGCTTTTTAAATTTTGCTAAGAGTACCAAGAAACCTGACATCACTGATAAAACAATGCGAACTATGGTAGGTAAAAATACTTTTGACATTTCAAATTGTCTGTTGATTAAACTTCACAACCCTCTGGATCATCTGCCTGTGGATGAAAACATTCTCAAATTCAGAAGCTGCATAATTGTTAAGACACTATACACTTCAAGGAGCATAAGCATTTTGACATCAAAATGCTTTGTGATGTGGCAAGCTATATACAAATGACATGAAGGTTTATCTTGGTACAGACTCCCAGACTGGAGCTGACAAAATGATAGTCATACACACAAACATAAGACACCTTACCAGATGAATGTAAGATGCTGGACATAACTTGTTTGTGGACAATTTCTCTGCTTCCCCTGCTTTATTTGATGATCTGCACAATAAATAAACTACTGTGGTCCTGTCCTTCCAAACCATACAGGCATGCCATGTCAGTGGATGACACTAGAAATAACATGGGTTATGCACAAGCCAGAACCAGTGGGGACTTGACTGCAATGGTATGGAATGACTGAAGGAAGTACACTTACTAACATGCACCAACCACGAGCAGAGACTTGAAAGCTGTCAAGCCTACCAGTGTTCAAAAAGCTACAAGATGCACATGGGGTATGGGGTACGTCAAAAGTGGTGACTGAATAGAAAATAGCTATTCAGTGAATTGACATACAATCTGCTGCTTGACCTGTTCATTTTGAATATGTGGACCCTGTTTTCATTCTGTGGTACTAAGATTTCTCATAGAGGTTTCCGAAACAACTACGTGAAAAATATTATAGAAAAAGCAGCATGACAGGGGCAAATTCACCCTCTACAAAAAGACCAAAGAATATAACAACTGAAATATATTGCCTTTCACTAAGGAATGATAAATGGCTGATAAAAGTAAACAGCTGAGATACTATGTGTGATTGGTATACGGACAGAGTTAAAAAAAATATTTAAGAGTCAAAAAAGGTGAAGTGGGACTGTGCATATTTGCTTCAAAAACTACCACACTCAACATGTGCTCTGTAATGTTTTTGAGCAGAAGATGTGCACATGCATTTTGAAATTTTTTATTGCAAACACAATATATATGTATATATTCCCATTTCCTTATTAGAAATACAAGTCCAACTTTGAATTCTGTATCGTCTGGAATGGTCATCATTAAAAGTGAGTTTAAGGAGTCTTAATTTTGATACATTTTGTCCCATATGTCCTGAGATATTATGATTTCTATACAGCTCTGCATTATGTTTTAAAAGCACCATATGAAACTCTGGCTTTCAGAACTGGTTAAGCAGAATTTACACCCATTGCAAAAAATTGCAAACCTCTAAAACGCAGCCCCCCCCCCACAAAAAAAAAACTTACTTTGCAACTTTATCACTACAAACGTCCACTGCATTTATATGGCCATATAACAGCTATGTTTAGTTAACCTTATGTGACTTATGGTTGGTTTCCACCACTGCACACAGTTATGTGCCTCTCAGTACTTGAGAGTTCTTGTGTGTAGTTTGATGATTATAGATGTTCTCAGAGTCTGTCATATTGTACTCATATTTTATGAAAGACAATTGTTTGTATCTGACGCTGACATGGTGTGAGTTGTTCTGTGATGCATGTTCTACACAGTTACATTTTGTCTTCTAACTTCTACACTATTTAGGTTCTCAAAATTCCTGCTTTCAATCAATACATCAAACAACATGTTTCAGGTTGAAATATGTTTGTTAAATACACTGCCACTATTATTTTTTATGAATATACAGGATACTTAAAACTGGGCACTGATCTCGGTAATGTGTATTCTCCAATATTTCCTGCGTTGGGCAATATTTGTGTTCTGCCTCCAAAATACTTAGCATAATTTGATTTATCCATATTACGTTTAACATAAGGTGCTACACGGAGTTCCTGAAATGTATCAGAAAAAGACAGACACACTCACTAATCACCGTTCTGCCACTCCAAAGCAGCCCCTTTGGGAGTGTACACAATGATCCCAACATTCCTGCCATGATTGGAAGATGTCCTGGGAGTCCTTTGTGTCAGCATCTTCAGCACCTTCTGCAATTTGGCCTGGATCTCCTCGACAGTGTCCAATCTTTGTCCCTTCAACTTGGCTTCATTTTGGGGAGGAAGAAGAAGTCACAGGGGGCTAAATCAGGTTAAACAAGGGGGTGGGAACAACTGTCAAGTTTTTGGAGGACAGAACTGTAGCACACCAAAGCTGTGTGTGCAGGCGCATTGTCATGATGCAGCACCCACTTGTTCATGTGCCACTTGTCTGGCCACTTCCACCTCATGTACTCCCTATTCCACCTCAGGACATCACAGTTGACGTTTGCAATGATGGTGTGACCTGGATGGACGAGTTCCTTATGGATAATCACATCAATATTAAAAAAAAGCATATGAGCATTGACGTAATACTGCTTTTCACTTGCTGCGCTTTCTTCAGCCAGGATGAAGATGGGCACTTCCACTGGGACAAAAACTGTATAGTTTCAGGATCACTGCTGACCTGCTGCTTAATTCCACGCTGATTTCCAGCCAATGTTGCTTCTGGTTGTCAGTCAACAGCCTTGGCATGAATTTTACAGCAGTCTGCCTCCTGTTAAGTTTGTTTGACAAAAGGCACTGGCATGTCCCATATGACAGTCCCACAATCTTGCAAATGTCATGGATTCTTGCCTATGGTCCTTGCAGATAACCTCTCGCAATTTGCAACATTTTCTAGTGCTGTGCTGACTGAAGGTTACAACTTTCTGCACTTCACTGTGTATATTTACTATAGTGTAATGCATCTTGTGAAGGTCAGGTCTTCAGTCTTAAATTACACATCATGGTAACTCTAACTTTACACACTACTGCCAAATTAGAATTTTTGAATTTTTGTTCAGTGTATGTGTATATTAAAATATGTACATTCCACCAATTTATTCTTGTTATTGTTGTCTGTACCACCTGATTCTACAGTGTTAAGGTTTTTTGAGGGGGTGGGGGTAGTGGAAGTATTGACGTCATATTTACTGTTGTATTATACAGGGTGTCCCAGGAGGAATGTGCCAGACTTCGGGAGAGTGATCCTTATGTTAAAGTATACCAATATAACCCAAAACACCTATATCCAAAGTTGAATGGTTACGGAGATAATGGCCAGAGAAAAGTGGGGGCTTCTTGTGGTTCCAAATACTGCAACCTGCACAGCTGATACGTCACGTGACAGTGCTAATGTCCTTGAA
>Ga0136643_10009392_pt1 | contig 14385 bp, 10 predicted proteins | sample TergutLab28metaG_FD_96883 | JGI IMG/M metagenome (GOLD analysis project Ga0136643, IMG submission 96883) | Labiotermes labralis P1 segment gut microbial communities from Petit-Saut dam, French Guiana - Lab288 P1 (version 3) (version 3) | ecosystem: Host-associated > Arthropoda: Insects >... | reverse complement strand
TTCATCTTCGATGGATTCACAGCCCTCTGAAAATGCCTTAAACCACTTGAACACTTGTGATCTCAACAAAGCATGCTCCCCATAGGCCTGTTTCAGTTTATTGAAAGTTTCAATGCCGGTTTCACCAAGTTTGACACAAATCTTTATTGCACATCGTTGCTCGAAATTGCGCTCTTCCATTTCCGTGACACACACACAAAAACTGCTTCACAAGAAACCGCACTAAAATTAGCGAGTTGAAACTCATACTAGAAGTCTATGAGACTCTTATCTAACCTTCATGTGAAGGGCAAGCCCGCAGTGTTGCCAGATCCTGCGATACGCAGGCAGTCTCATTACTTTATTTACAGACCTCGTATGTAAATACAGACTGGTTATCCTGTACGGTCAACATTCACAGTGTAATTAAAAATATTCTTCTTCCCTCAAAATGGTTACCAGCTGTGCTGGTAAGAAGGCCATTGTTGCCCCAGTAATGTTGCTAGTGATTTCATAATGAGAAGGTAAGGGTGGTTTGAGTTCTACAATGGGAAAAGGTACTCATCAGTGTGCTATATTAAAGGCCCTGTCATTGCAACAAAGGTGTAGTAGTTGGTATTATGTACACATACAACACTTACTGCAACTGAAATGTGGTCATGATGTGTGAGTCTTCTGTGATTCTGTGCTGTAGATAAGTACTGATGTTCCCCTGAAATGTCGGTACTTATCCGCCACATTACACAGTCATATCCCATAATTTTCAGGTTTCTTTCAGTACTTTATATTTGCAAGCAACTTACTGCCCTCATCTGCAGGAACTTGTGTCTTGTGCCCTGTCTACAGGACAGTGCACTGGGCATACGTTCCTGAAGATGGGGGCAGGAAGTTGTTTCTGGAAATATACATTATTCTAATTCTTATTTTGTCTGTTTGCAGATTGGGAGAACACAAGGGCAATTAAGGATGTCATTGCACTGTAGAGGATGTGTGCGGAGTCCCACAAAAAGTGGCACGTTTCGAGATAGTGCGCAACAGGGTCTTCAAATTTCAACAGCAACATATGACATAAAATGTAAGCCATTCTTCATTCTCTCCTTCCATCTTCAATCACTTATACACTTTATGCAATAATACACAATTAGCACTATAATAAGTTAAATTACATGTTATCTTAAATATACATACACTTTTCAACTATACAGTGTTAAAGCAGCATGGAGTTCTAGAACAATACACAATTTGAAGTGTTTCAATTGCTGTGTTGAAGTAATAAAGTATATGAGTGTATGTGTGTTGCAGTTTTCTTGTAGAAGTTGAAACCCTTTATGCGCACTATCTTAAAATGTGCCATTTTTCCTTGGCACTGTGCACATACCCACTCCAGCGCTGACATATTGTTCCTCACATCCTCCTCCCTGGAAAACAAAACAAAAATGACCTGTTAATTTTCACATTATTCACTACAAAATGTCAAATGGTTAAAAAAACTTCAACATAAACTTGGAAGCAGCTGGGTTTGAACCCCAGTTCTTTAGAAAGCAGGCTAGTATGCTAACCACTAGACCACAGTAGTGCAAGTATGTATGACTGATGTTGGAACTTGGCTTGTTTCCTTTGTACTGCATTATAGGCAGTAATGGGGCTGCTGTCTTAGTCCTGTGACCCCTGATGACCTGTTCTCCTGAATCCACTCTGTCATTTTCCTAGTGGTTCTGTTGTCTTCTTTGGAATGATTTCTTCTTCACCCCTTTGTGTTCTCTGGATTCTGTGAGCATCACAGAACACAATGGGGTGAAGAAGAATTATTCACAAAGAAGGAAACAGCATCACTATGAAACTGCCAAAAGTTTATTCAGAAGAACAGGTCATCAGCCAACCAAGAAAGAAAACCCCCTGCAACTGACTCTCTATATTACAATATAAAGGCAATTTACATAGCACTGTAACAGCAGTTGTATCTAGTTGCTCCCATGCTCTAGTGGCAAGCACACGAGCCTACTGTTCTAAAGAACTGAGGCTCAAACCCAATTGCCTCCACCAATGTACAAATTTCAAAATAACAATCTTAATTTCTCTACATACATATCTACAGGCACTAAGTGGGATAATTATTTTAATTATGCAACTTCTATAAGTTCAATCCTAACCAATCCCCAGCGATTGGTTGGGATTGAACTTGTAGAAGGTTCATGTCTTAACAATACTGTGCAGCAACAGTACCTACACACTTCTAAGACTTCATAACATATTACAACTAAAGAACACACAGTACAAGGCTTGGTCCACTGACTGAATAGGCCAGACACCACAAGACTGAAGGCGAAGCACTTGCTACACTCAAACAAACACCCCCTCCCCATACTTGTCGATACGAACCTACTCAGTCCTTGACCCTACTGCCTGGCTCAGATCCGCAGACTGCCTTAAGCTATTCTCTCAAACCTGTGAAGATCAGCTTTGGCAGCAGGAGGCCCCAACTCAAAGCACAGTGCTCATAATCTAGTCTTCTGCCATCCTCAGCAATGCTGGCATGCTCAGACTCCTACACTTTTCCCTCTGTCCAGGATCCCTTTGTAGATGTGCAGAGTTGTTCAGATGTGAAGCTTCAACCCCTGACCTGCTTTACCCCAGTCTTTCCCACGAGCCATCAAAGATGTATCACTTCATACATGTTGACCGTTGAGTGCTGTTTTTGCTGATCCTTCTGTCTAGGAGCTATGCCCAACACTGTTTAAGTGTTTGGACTCATGGAATAGCTGTGGTAAGTGTGGGTGGGGTTCTGCTTATCTTTAACTGCCTGTGATCTTACTACAAAATTATCTGCTTAGAAACAACACACCCACCTAATTGAATTTTGTTTGGAATAGTGTTTCATTCAAGTCACATATTTTTTTTATTTTGTTTCTGTATTGCCAAATTAAATTTTGAAAAATGTACTGTTATATCTGTATGTACTACAATGAAGATGTCTAATTTGCCAGACATGAGATTACCTCAAACAATATACTGCGTTACTGTGTTGAAGTGAGACCTTTGTTTGCTCCTCAATTTTTTTTGCTAATATCAGATAAAAACAAGGCTATAATAGTGTATGACAACACACACCTCAGAACAGTGCTTCATCTCAGGTGATACACAGGTGAAGGGGTCAGAGAGGATGATGTGATGATGGTCCTTGTTCACCCAGAAACTGCACATCCTTCTTCAATAGGAATATCCCCTTCACTCTGCCACTCCAGCGCTCGCTACCAACAGAGATTAACAAATAATAATAATAAACAACTTCAAATGGGCTGTCACATGGTGGCAGTGGTTATAATGCATGTACATAAATATGATCTAAGAGATTTAAGTTGGGAGGCCTACGTGAGAAGCATGCAGTAGCAACTTGGAGTCTTGGGAACCATCTCAGCATTTGCTTATAGGCACAGAAACCAAGAAAAACCTGTGCCGAGGTGGCTGGTCGCAGGATCTTCTGGATACTGACGTCTAGCCAGCAATCCGGCAACTACAGTATGCCATACAGACCAAAAATCTGAAGATATATACAACTGGTTACAATCTTTTGTAAGAAAAATGTCCCAATCTGTGACTTTGTTAATTCAGTATCATCTCTGACAATGAAATTAATACATCTAGGAACACTAACCCTCAGTACAAAGATTCCTAGTATTTCATGTGCAATGAGATGGGTACAGAAACATGTTTGTTGGTCTCAGTCTGTATCCTCAGGACTTTTCATGGATGTCATGCTGTGGGGAAAAGTGTCCTTGTACAGTGCCATGTAAAAATGTTAATTATTATTGATGCCTCTGAGCTAAAGACTAGTGGCATAAGGTTCCCCCAGACATTGAACTTCACCATTTCAAAACAGTGCTACATTATAGGGTCCACAAAGCCTGAAGTACAGTAACACCTCAGGTGTACTGCACTGTGGCATCTGCTGGGTAGGGCAGTACTGCTTCGTGATATCTTGCCAGACCTGTCAGCAAACACTAACAATTGTACGGAACCTCCCACAAGTGCTGTTATAATAACTATGGCCTAGACATGCCAAACTGCTGACAATTTCAGACCCCCTTTTTGTGCAACATTGCCTAGAAGCAACACTGGACACACCTCACCTACTCAGACCTCAGTCCTCAATAGTCTGCCTAATAACCTGTCTGAGCCATGCATACCTGATGAGCCGAATGCCGTGACTAAAGGGCCGCCACCCCCTAACCAACCAAAAGCCTGCTCTAATCCCTCCTTGAACCATCTCTTGACACTGCCAACCTGCTGATATGCATTGCCTGAATCATCTACCAGACAGTACAACTCAACCCACACATTCTGAGACCCAGTCCTGACCCAACACTGTATAAGAATGGATATGACCTCAACCTGGGGCCCTGGATATACCAACGCCCTGCTTGTGCCCCTACCTGACGTCTTGCTACAGTCTGAAAACTATCTGACATCGCACATACTTTAACACTGATGCTCTACACAGGTGGTCACAACTGAAGACACTGACAGACAGGAAGATACTGCATAGTTCTTCATTCAGACACTTGACATTTTTCATCAATGGAACAGCATTCCTTCACTGACATCACTCCAGGGCAGCCAACAAAGAGTAATATATGTGTGAGACTTGGGGTCTTCTGATTCATCATTATTCTCTTAACACCAAATTTAGTGCATCACAGGACACTAAGCCTCACTATGAACTCCTTGTAGTAAGATGGAGTGAAGAAACTTGTTGGTTGTTCTTGTTCTGTAGACTCAGGACTCCTAGTGGAGGCCACGTTGTGGGGAAGAATATCCTGTGTCCTTGTACAGCACCATATCAAAATGTTAAGGATTACTGATGCCTCTGATGGAAAGACTAGGGGCAGAAGGTTCCCCCCCCAGGCACCAAACTTCACCATTTCAACACAGTGCTACACATGAACACCCTACAGGGACCATGAAGCACCATCTCAAGTGCATCACACTGTGGCATGGTTCATTGGCTGAGGCAGTTCTGTTTTATGATATCTTGCCAGACCTGTCAGCAAACACTAACGATTATGAGGATCCTTTCGTAACTGCATACTATAATCAATAATGGTGTAGACATGGTGCAGAGAGCTCTTCTTCCACATGGTAGCAAGTGGAAAACTTGTCACCTAACACCTGTTTATGTGCTGCAGTTGGCCTAGTAGACATATTTAATAACAGACTGCAATACTGCAGTAAATCAACCACAGACTAGTTATATTCATTCTGCTGTTGACTGTATATTAGTGATCAAAACGTTTCAACCATACTGTGCAATAAACATATTTAGTCCATGTCCTACTGTATTCAGTCCCTTTAAAGACACAACAGAATATTAAGGATTGAGTTAAATAATAATTGTTTTAGTAAAATAAACTTTGTGGTCATACAAGTGTCTGGAGATAATAAGATATTTGGACAGGTAAACGTAAAGCAGTCCCTTTACAGGCCTGGAGTGGCCCAGAGGGTTCCAGGAAGTTATGGTTCCCAGATTTCATTACAATGGCACAGGATGGTGGTAAGGCTGTCAGCCTTATGCACAGGATGCCTTTACCACCAGAAAATGCTCCTGGTACTCATTTCTGTTCCAGGCTGAGTCGACCCCAGGGCCATAGTGAGATTGGAAGGATTTTACATCAATGAAAAATTCCAATGACACCAGCTGGGATTGAACCAGCGACCTTCTGATTTGTAGCACAGCATCTTAACCACTGTGCCACCGCTTTCCCCTTATATGGACAGGATCTAAGCAAACCAGCATTAGAGCTGCGCAATGCAATTACAGTTCATCCAGTATCACATATCCTTTCTGATCATGACAGTTTAAGTAAGCTGTCTTTGACCTTGAATATTACTCTCAAGTTTAACTTGCTGAGAAACCTATCATGGTCCAACCACATGTGTACCAAATATAATCTAGGCCACAAGAATCAGGTGACACTTCACTGTTACAGAAATATTACTAATAACATGATGAATCATTGTTTAATGATGGGTTACTGATATTGGCATTGAGGACTCCTCACAGATGGTTAGCAGTGATGGGTAGAAACACCTGGTTGTCCTGCAGTCTCAATTCAATGACTTTCTGGTAGACAGCACACACAGGTGACTTGCTGGATCACTCTTGCACAACATGAAAGCAATGACACCCTCTCGCACTCGGAACACCAGTTTCTTCAATGATTCATCTCCAGCGCTGTCAACAAATATATACAGGGTGGCCGAGAAGTCACCGTACACCCAGACAATACGCACCTCAGACTCAATATAAGTTTACTCAGCACAGCGCAGCACGCAGTACAGTGTAAAATGGTGGGTTGGCAACAGTATGCAAGATAGTGTACACGTGATTTGTCGCAGCCACAAAATTTAGTTGTGTTTTCCATATGGCTGACACAAGCAGTTACTCTATCGAGGAACGCTTGGTGGCAAGTGTGTGGGTGCGTGAGAGACAGCACACGGGACAAACCATGTTCCAATTGATGGCTGCGTTCCGGGAACGGTTTAATAAGGCTCCACCACGAAGAGCAACACTGCTGGATTGGGAAAAACGAGCGTTCGCTCTTGGAAGTGTTAAAGACAGGCCATGGAGTGGGAGAAAAACAACTCGCTTGGAAACATGCAGCAGTTGCCGCTTCCATTGAACGTTCCCCAATGAAGTCGACACGGAAACGATCGTCAGAGCTTGATGTGCCACAGGCAACAATGCAAGACCACATGAAGAAAGACTTGAATGTGAGGCTGTATCGCCCAACCTTTGTGAATGAACTGTCGGATGGTGACATGGATCGGCGCTATGAATCGTGCCGTGCTGTGCTGGACACATTCTCAAATGCTGTATCCCGCACAAAGGTTCTTTTCAGTGACGAATGTGCCATCTATCACGGTGCGCGAGACAGAAATGTGGTGTTCTGGTCAAAGGAGAATCCCAATTTCACGCAGGAGCTGGAACATAATCCACCACATGTGATGATATGGGTGGGTATGACATCAGATTATCTGATTGGACCTTAATTTTTCGATGGACCGGTGAATGGGGCATCTTATTGGGCAATGTTGGAGACATGGCTCATACCTCAGCTTAGAGACAAAGGACTCCTGGATGACATGTGGCTGCAGCACGATGGGGCACCTGCACACTTCGCTCTTTCTGTGCGCAATATTTTGAACGAACGTTTTCCAGGCCGCTTGATTGGCCGTGGCTCACCAACATCACCGGCACCATTGCCATGACCACCACGCAGTCCTGACCTTACCATACCAGACAATTCGTTGTGGGGTATTATCAAGAGAAGAGTGGCTGTGCATCGCTACAACAACAACGAAGACTTTCGCAGAGCTGTGGAAGACGCCTTTCGCACAGTTACTCCAAAAATGCTCCGACGTATGTCACAGAGGACATGGAGGGGCATCCGTTTGTGTGTCCAGCATCAAGGTGCATATATGGATGCAATAGACATGTAACCAAGGCATACTAAGTGATTCAAATCAAATTATGGTAGCGTATTGGCCGGTGTACGGTGACTTCTCGGCCACCCTGCACAGTGTCATATAAACAACTGTAAATTATAATTTGCGTATTAGTGTTTCCAGGTATCCTTAAGTGAAGCCTTTAATACAAATGTATTAGCAAAAGTACAGTCAAGTTCATCATGCTCCCATTTTTAATTTCCACAGTCATACACCATGCTTATCAGCTTACAGGATGCTCACCTTCGTTCCAGGGAAAACTTGTACTTTGGTGCACAATCTGTGTAAGTGGAGGGGATCTTGGGGTGCTCATTTCTCAGTCAGAAGTCCAGTGCCTTGCAAATGACATATTGAGGGTAGATGAGGAACTCCTGGATGATACTTGCTCAGTCTGTATTCCTTCACCACTTGTGACAGAAATTCTTTGTTGGTGCCACCTCATCCAAGAAAAATAAGAACAGTTAAGTAATCATTGCCTAGTCCACCTTCTGGTGTTTGCATACTTCACTATGCAGTCAACAAAACTTAGTAACATAAACCACTTAATGGAAGTGTATTACTCTATCAGTATATATCACTAAATCAAGATTTTCAACTTGTAAATAAAGTGGCTGTTAATGCAGATTACTGTCTTCTGGAATGCGACGTCACATAGTCCAGTACAAATTTAATGATGTTTTGGAGGACCATGCTGCTTCCATCATCACAGTAGTAGAGGCAGTGGCAGTCAGAAGTCTCAAGTTGCTCCTCTCACTGGTCACAGTTGGAATGGTCATCAACGAACACAGCAGTTTCTTCACCAGGGCCAATGAAATCCTGTCAACAATAGCCACCCTCTGTAAGAAGGCTCACAAATGTTCAGTTACATTAAAGTATCTTACATCATAGTAGCAGCCTCCTACAGTGTAAATAAAGGAACAAAATCTCCTTCCTGGGGTGAGGGATGATTGTGATTAAATGGCAGTTTTTTCAAGACATGCTTGCAGTCTATATGTAATTAACCTTTGGGCGCCAGAATTATTTTTTTAATTTTAGCACACCCTGTATATAAAATGTGAATAATACAGGAACCAAATACTTTAGAATTATGAAATAAACTGCATTTTGAAGACAAAAAAATGGAGATTATACACCATGTTTAAAATATTCGGTACCTATATTTGTTGAATAAATATATAAAATGCAACTTTGGAGGTTAGCGGTGCGGTACGTCACCTATAGTTGACATTAGGCATCTAAAGGTTAAGGTTAAGATTTTTCCCAACCAACACATTCACTTGCAGCCATGACTCTTTCCAGGACCTGAACATACCTTTAACCTATCTCTGTCACATGACACCAGTGAATCCACAGTTGGCATGCAGCATAGTTACACCTCTGACTGCTCATGTTAGCTGCAGTCAGGAGCTTTGTCACCAGTGGCATGTGACAGAGGGAAAACTTCCCATATTCTCCTTTATCAGTAAGAGAATGACACCAGCCTTCAGCAGGTGGAACAGCTTCTCCTTCCATGATGTCACTCCAGAGCTGTCAACAGAAAGCTGACACTTTATAAAGCCTTAAAAAACTGGGAACTGTAATGACTGTGCTAGTGATAGTGATCATCTCACTCAAATGAAAATCATTTCTGAAATTAATTACCCATTAAAGGTGAAAAGTGAACACAGTAATCTGGTTCTGACACATCCCATGCATAGTATCTGACATAACTTGACTTGGTTCCAGTTTTGCACCATGGTAAGGGACATTCCCCTTAACTTCCTGGCCAAACTACAGTAAGACATGGTTTATCAGCACCAGATGATCTGGAAAGTTCTGTCAATCAGATTTACAGAAGACCACTACGTTTCACTGTTCTGCCTACAGGCAGCACCCAATACCAATTCTGAGAGTTCAAAAAGCAATAGGCAATCAAGAAAAGCTACTTAAAAGGTAAATTTATCAACACAAACATTGAGGGGGGATAGCAACAGCCCAATATGCTCTTTTGTGTTTGTTTCTTAAGGTTATGCACACTAAAACACACACACACACCAGGTGCATAAGTGGTAATGAAAGGGGAACAAAAACATGACAGGGAAAGTACTACAGGATAAGAAATGACAAATTAAATGGTTAGGTCTGGCCATGAGGTAGCTAGGTTATGTTATGTAAACACCAATGTCTGGAAAAATGTGATACCCAGCAACTCTTTGTCTTGATGGCACAAAATAAATCAGCTTTCACTGTATTACATACTGAAATTCCACCGATTTCATTTTCGGTGTTCTTTCCTGTCTAACAAATGCAAGTGCAATCAGGTTGTCCACAAGAGCTCAATTGGCAACATGTTTCACCAATGATGTAGATGGCTAGGATCAAATTCCCAAAGGAATTATTGTTTCTTTAAACACAATGTCACTGGCAGTAATTTACAGTAATGTGATAATGGTATGCATCGTACATGAAGTTCTCAGCATTGTGAACACAGTTTGCCCAGACGGAGTAAAAGCTGTGTATTGCAAATGCAACAACAAGCATTTGTTCAACATTCTCATGTCCAAAATTTTTTTGTTTCCACTGCATTTACAAGTACCATCCCATCACCCTAGTCCAGTATTTTAAATAGTATTCTGACAATGTGTAAAGATACGCTGTTGCAAAAACTGTTGTACTCTGAACCTTTCACCTACACTTCTCATTCTTGTATGTGGGGAGAAGAAAATACATACGTGTAAAAAATGAATGAAAGAAAGCAACTGCAATGTTATGGTCCCCAAAACGACTGCAGGCATGACAATTTAAAAAAAATTCACCCCATTAAAGACTCAAACACTGGCTGCCTGGAATAAAGGCAAACACACTGCCAACTGAACTATCACAAATAATGCTAACTGTACCTCTGTTTTCGAGACTTAAGAAGAAACAGTGAAGAATATATTAAATAAAATAATGTACTGCAACCACACAGTGAAGTGACAACACCTGGCCAAGAAATCATTTGGGATCCACTGCCATGTTGCAAAACTTGAGCCAAATCACAAGGATTTTGTACGCCAAGGGTCCTTGTGAGTATGGCGTCTATGAATGGCTGAAATAATGATGTGCACAGACATTCACTTTGATTTATTTATTTATTACCAGTTTACTGTGCTGCTGCACTGGTTACATAGCACTGAATGGCAGGATTACTCTAAATGATGAATTGGAGAGGATATGGAAGGAAACTACCACTTTCTTTGTCACAGTACTGCGTGCTATTTCCTCTAGAAGCACTACCCCCACCCAGAAATCTGAATTCAGGAGTAATTTATGTCATAACTCTTTTAAAACTGCATTGCTTCAGTTGTTTCCATTTCTCAGATCACAGCATAAGCTACAGAATCCAACCCGTTTGGCCCTGTGATATAGCAGATCTCAAACTATAAATGGTTTGATTAGATAGGGAATCTTACTGCATTACATGCCCAGGCACAGCTGGTCTTAAATACTGCGTGTAGGATTAGTTCTTCAAAGAGGCCCAATGTACTGGGACTCGTTACCTTACTCCATTTGATGAAGAACACAGCACCAGTTTCTGACACACTGTGATTTCATAAAATAATGGACAAGGAAAAGAGAGTGACAGAAACAGTAAGCTGAATTTTATTCTTGGCAGGGGTAGGCACTGTCTCCACCATTACCAAAGCATATAGATCCCAGCTTTATACCCAGAGTCTACAATGGGGATTCCATCTTTCCTTTCCTTGATGTGGATGCATGGGAAGTAAAAAGGTAAACATATTCATCTCAAGTTTGTGCCAAAGGTGAAAAAATGTGAAGTTACCCCAACCAAACCTACACACCTTCACTGCACTGTACATAAACAAACCTTGAGACAAAAGTAAATGGAAAAAATTTATGTACTTTTAATTTCTAATTCACACCTGCAACAAAATTTATTATTGCACAATTTATACAAATGTTACAAAACATTTTGTTCCTACTTTACTTTTTAACATAAAAGTATCAAAACCAGAGAATTAAAAATGATTGAATGCATGATTTATGTAACAATTAGACTATAAGTGTTTAATCAACTTTAAATTAATTTATTTTGGGGAAAAAATGTGCTCAGGTGTGTCTGCTGAAGTAAGAGCTAACAGACAATACACAGCACTGCCAGTGCGTGAAGCTATGACAGTAGAGAGGTGAAACATTTTTTGCTTTTTGGTTTCTATCAAGATGCTGCCAATAATTCACACTATACTGCATGCAATACTACGACCACTAATAAACAATTGTAAAGAAGGTAATGATGTCATATTAAGTACTATGCCAATAACTGCCTGGAGAAACTTAGGGTAACCACAAAAAGTCTTAGTCTGGGCAGCTAATCTTGAAGAACTCCTGAATATGAAGCAGAATAACTATCTACTAGATGAGGCCTGATCAACCAACAGCTTGTGGGCAACGAAAAATTATATTGCCCAAAGAGACATTTCAAATGGGAAAATGTCTTTTAATCCTTCCCTGCAAAGCCAAAAGAATACTTAAGCAATTCTGAAAACTTATGAGCTCTCTGTTTATGGTGACACACATTATTTTACTAAATTATTTTGTATAAACATGCTAAAAATAGTAACAATCTAGCTTAGGCTGTGAACTGAATTTTTTATGCTTCCTGTTATTATCAGTATCTCTCTATTACACGTGGTGCATAAAAAATGCACAGGTACAATTATACAAGTACTTATTCATGTTCTGAATGAATTTCATGTTGCTCGCCTGCAGATAAAATGTTGAAAACGTTGCCCACGCCAAATAAAAGACTAAGAAGGCCTGCACTAGATCAAGATTCCGGTTACAAGTGACACACAAGTTCACACATCTTTAAATTACTAATAAGAAGTCAGCATCATACCTAACCAAAGCAGGGGGCCATGTTGAGTGAAAAACCGGTCTGGAATAAATATGTCACTGTGGTGGCAATACGACGGGACAAAACCATACTTCGCTCTTCAATCTTGTAAAACCCTAAGCAAAACAATCGTACAAAGTGCACAGTCCCAAAACCACAACGCAGTCGTGACACTTCTCAAAACATAAACATTGCAAACTTTAAAATAAACTGTAGAACGGATTACCCGTAACAGAGTAGTAATCGACGATACCACACCCACTCGACACTTTTAAGTCATATATTCTTCAGATACAAATATATTATTTTGCTTGTAGTGGCACAAGATTACAATACATAAAACCACTATCGTCAAGTATACAGACATGAGGATCCCTAAAGGTTACCGTAAAAGTGGTTCCTTAAAAAATTACCGGTATGTTACTAAATCCTAATTCTTCTTGAAAGGAATTACTATTAATTTAAACAACATAAAATGTCCACGTTTTTAATACTTTAAATTACTTGAGAAACACATTCTAAAATCCTACATTCAAAATCCCTACGTTCATGTGTCACTATCGATTACATCACAGATCATCCAGTATGATTACATGTCGGCTATCGAGCACGGATAAGAGCGGTATCCGTGCCTGGCACTGCTTCGTGCACACCTCTGGCAGGAAATGTTTTGGCGGACCGACTGCGCTTCCATCTACTTACGTCCAGCACTCTGTGTAAGTGGACAGCGCTTCTTTGGGTACCTTCAAGAACTAACGCACGTTATAAGAAACTTCGACATCACTCTCAATAACACAGTCACCTACTACTCCTTAATTCTACGGCAGTATTTCTTTTAGCCGTTAACATAACTTTCTCTATATACGACACAGTTTACAATATGTTTCGGCCCTCAATGTTCGCCATTCTCAGGCCAAGAACTTATAAGACAACTTGGAGGAGTTAAAATTATAATATACAATTTCTTTCTCTCTCACTATACAATTACGTATTTACATTTCGTATATGTAGGGTTGTTTACGTGTCGGGCTTGTAGAATTAAATGACCTCAAATAATTTAACCCAGTATCTAGTTGCTACACTAACAGAGCTACTCCGCTTTACCTCTACTTAAACCATGTTCATCCAGCCATTAGTCAGTCACTGTAATGGCTGAGCTACACCGGTTTACCTCTCATAATTGAACCTTGGACGTCTAGCCAATACCCAATCATTACACTGCCTGCGCTACCCATTTTTATCATTTATAATTTAACACAATCACTACATTCAACCGAATTAGCCCGCGTTGCTTCTTGTAATTAAGCACAGTCGTGAAGGCCGGAGCTAGCCAGACACGTCACTTATTATATCACCCCGGCTTCCCCCTCCCTCTTTTTACTGCATTCTTCTTGGATTGCTTCACCCTTAAAGATGATACCGAGGGGTCCCGAAACGTCGGTAGCTACCAATCTACGCTGCGTCACGTCCCAGAGAGCGAAGGTCTTATGTATACAGCCGCGCAACTCTGAAAACACGTAACTTTCAGGTCACTCGCGCTAGTTCATTCACAAAAACCACTCGAGGTGTTGCAATCCGTAGTAGTAGTAGTAGTAGTAGTACTAGAGACAGATTATGTGTGCGAAGAACGAAGCTATCAGCAATGCGTCATTTCAAACAAATCACCCACGATTTAGCAGCAGCACTGTGTAGTCTCTTTGCTATGAATCAGCAGACAAAATAAATCTCATTCTCACTCTTATGCAGCGGAATGAGTCAAGGAAGGAGAGTTGTTATTTTCATCACTAAAGTTACGTATGTAAGACAAACAAGAGAACTGAAAAAAAAAGAAGAAAACGCACTAGTTGCGTGTTTCGCAATGTTACCACATACTAAGAGCACGTGATGTTGGCTGTGATTCCCCCACCCCCCCCCCCCCCCCCCCCTCACCCCCACCCCGCCATCCCGGCCCCCACGGCGAGTTATGGATCGCTCTTCCCCTCCCCCCCTCGCATAACAAAGACCCCAGACCAAAACCAATCACT
>Ga0136643_10009390_pt1 | contig 14386 bp, 4 predicted proteins | sample TergutLab28metaG_FD_96883 | JGI IMG/M metagenome (GOLD analysis project Ga0136643, IMG submission 96883) | Labiotermes labralis P1 segment gut microbial communities from Petit-Saut dam, French Guiana - Lab288 P1 (version 3) (version 3) | ecosystem: Host-associated > Arthropoda: Insects >... | reverse complement strand
GTACTTGTTGTGTTGTGTAGGCTGACTTGAGGCGTGCTGATGTTATGTAGCGGGATTGTCTGTTGGTGATGTGGTATCCGAGTGTAGGCTGAACCACTACTAGTGGTTCAGCCTACACTCGGATACCTACACTACGTCTGAAACATGTTGAGCAATATATAATAAAGCAAGTGTCATCTAGTTGGTCAACCTTTATTCAAATACTGTGTCTTAGTTTCCATTTTTTGTGCTTATTAGGTTTTGTTTTGTTGCTGTGCTCTTTTTCTATTGTGTCACGTTCTGGACGGTTAGAATATCCTCCGCAATTAATTACATTTCTTGACATACTTAAACTCTTATTTTGATAACATGTGGACCAATAAAGCGACGTTATGTCTTCAAGAAAACTTCCTCTTGCGCGTCTTCACTCTATGTGTTGGGGAGGTTAAAGTTTGCCTTTATTTATTGATTTTATTTGTATTAAAGCTGAATGATTTTGTTAGTTGGTTAGCTTTTTAGTCAAAGACTCTGAAATACAAAATGTATTTTAGCAAGTGGGAGGCACAGCCGTACATTCGTCACTTCCAAGTATCTGTGATTTATACCAAAGCTCTCTAGGGATTTCTTGTCAATGTTTTAAAATTCCAATATGTGTTTGTATTCCAAAGAGCTGGACACCGTCTCTCACTTGCTTTGGTGTTTTCTTTATTCGTTTCTTGCCTTAGTTTTTGTGACGTCATTTTTGCCAATATGATTATCCGACCGTTGTCGGTGTGCCTTTTTGATGGCCACATGTATCAAGGCCAGAGGTCTCGTAGATTTCTCCCCCACATTGTATGCAACAAAAGTCCTGCATAATGATGGATTTGAAGGGTGGCTGACGTGTTGCGACCTTACAAAGTGATGGATGTCTTCCCATTGGCAGGGTGGGGACTTGAAATATCATTTATTCTTCCTCTACCCCTCCACGCCACCCTTAATTTCACCGCCAGCCATTCCCCTGTAGTATTTTTTTCTTACACGTTCGTTTTCATTTCTTAAACTTGTTCCCTACTCTGAACTCTCTCTTCATAGATTGGGGACGACACTGTGGTGCAATAATAGATGAGGCACTAAATCTGGGTCACACATCTAACACCTTGATACCACCGTCGTCGCACTCAAAGGCACACCAAATGGGCCTTAAAACTGTGCATGCTGGATGAATTTACAGAAGACGCGTTCTGTCAATACAGGAGCTGGAATACTTCCGTCTTTACGGTTACTGGGCTACAGGCTGGACAACGATGGAATTATGATTCGATTCCCGGCACGACCAAGGGTTTATCCCCTCATTCACAGAGTCCAGAGCAGTTCTGGCGCAAACCCAAATTCCTGTGTCATGGTTACTGGGAGGCCCCCGCCCCCGGAGGTAAAGAGGCCGTGGCGTGAAAAGGAACAGTCGTCCAATCTGTTTCCAAGATTGAGAAAGAATGGAGTTCTACCTCTACTCTCACATATTCCTGCACCGGAACAACTTTGTCACTTTCGTTTTACATACTGTGAGCACAAGGAAAGCAGATTGAATGTGAAAACATGAAGTTTGCAATGAAGTTTTTTTTTCGAATTAAAGAATTTTTTGCCGAACCTTGTAAAGAATATCATCGTATTTTATAATAAGTTGTTGTGAGTGTAAGTTAATAAATAAATCTATATCAAAATAAATTATTTGCATACGTGTATGAGAACGAAGTTTTCTAGTATGCATCACATTCCAAAGATCTGACTCTTCAACTACACTGTTGTGAGAACCTCACGTCTCGCATGTCGTGCACACTATGTGTGCGTTAGAGGCGCATAATTTTAGTAACAAAGTATGTAACTCGTGTTAGAAGACTTTTAAAAAATTATGATTAAAAATTCCTTGCTTTTCAGAGAACTAAACGGTGCATCGTATTCTTAAAAGATCTCTGTCTTGACTATGTCCGGTATCACCCGAACCGGACCTATTTATTTTAGTAAGATTTTAATTACATCTCCTTATTACTCTTAGTAATGCGAAAACCTTTCTCTTTGTATTTCCGACCCTAATATTTATGCATATTTGCTCTATGCGTTCTACATTCCCAGCCATTTTACTATCCGTAGTGTAACTGTACATTCAGTTATTTCGGATTTAGTTGCTCTAATTACTTCTGTCTAGATGCTAAGTCGGGAACTGTAGCATGTGTAGCCGAAGTGCTGTTCATTGGAGCCTACTATTTCGTTGTGAATTGATCAGCATATCGTTAACGCACCACACTGTTATTCGGGAGGTGTCAAGTTCGAAACTTTGCCGGAACACCAGCTATCCTGACAGGATTTGTAGCCTATAGTTTTCCTCGGTCATTTTGGGAAATTTTCAGAATATTTTCCGACTGGGAACAAACCACTTCCTTCCACATACTTTCCAATTTATCTTTCGTCAGTATGTAGCCTTTAATACCTTCAGCGTTGTTAAGTGAACTACTAAGTTTATTCTTTAGACATGATGACTTAAGTATGTTGCTTAACACAGCTGTCAATTGTTAAAAAATACACAGATTTGGGATACTGACTTATACTTCAGCCGATTAGTTTTGAAATTAAAAAAGTAACTTCACACATACACACACACAGACCGCATTACACTTTGGTGGTTGTCTTTAGGAATTAGACGTAAAGGGAGATCGGTTTTCTCGGCATGTTCAGCAGTCCGCTCAAACTGCCTGGTAGTAACGCTTCAAGATTGTTTACTCTGAGAGACAACAGAGGGTTCTGTGTATTAATTACCTAATATCTGGGAATAGATTGATTTTGTCTCCAGATATTAACTTGCCTGTGTGCACTAAGCTGTCGTGTTTAAATTTAGACAATGCACGGCACGCTGAATTACCCAAGGTTTCTTTGAATTCCGGCTTAAGGAGCAAACTCATTGTGTCCAACTCACGCCACTACAATGTAAGATGCGAGGTTACACTTTCTAAGAAAAAATTTGTTCCGAATCATATTTAGAAATTCTTCTCATACCTTCAAAACAACACAGAGCATCAACTTGACGTATCCATCTTTTAATTAATTACTGAATACACAAGAAAGAAAGAAAGAAAAAACCTGGCATTAAGCAAAGAAACTTGAAGGTATTTCTGTATTCATGTAATCCTTTCTGTCCTTTTGTATGCATGTATGTATGTATGTATGTCTCTCTGTCGAGTGTTTGGTTTCTAGTATAACGCGCGGTCGGAATATCTAGCGACTCTATTTACGCACCCTTCTGACTGTCAACATAGGGAGGTAGTCCAGAACATCGATTCTACCCCTTCCAATCACCCTCAGCCTAGGATGATGGGGGTTGAAGTACAGAGTGGTTGACGACATGGCACCGTAAGCCAAGCGAACAAATCTCCTTCGATACAGACTCTGGGCACGAGCGCCATATTTCCGGCTTGTTTATTTTATGCGCGCTATAAGCGATGCACAATTTTCAGCAAGTTGACTGTATTGAATGGGAATCCAGTGGCAGTTTTCAGTAGTTACTGGTCACTTGTCATATTCACACAACAAGGTGTCAAATTCGGGCTACCCGATTTATTGATGTTACGTCAGCAGTGACTACAACACAGCTAAATTGAGTTAGGACCGCGAGAAAATGCGGTGAATCAAATGAAATTAATGAACATTTTGATATAAAATCGAAATTTAAAGTATCGAATATGAAGATATAATTTTATTACAGTCTACATATATATAAAACTGATGAATATTTGTGAATCACATAGTAATTCTGATACTTAGAAGTCTAAGATGTAACTTTAGTAATATTTAGAAACAAAAGAGTTAGACTAATTTTGAAATAAATGTAATGTGGCACGTAACAGATAGGTACAACTGCGTCACATAAAAACGTTAAAGAAATTGATAAAGCACACAAAATACTTGATCATAATCACAAACGGCTAATGTTATGAAAAATAAACAAGAAACAACAAGCAGTGTGACTGTAAATATCATCCATGGTATTTAACGTAAGTGTAAAGTAATAATATTTAAATACAAACATGATTATTAATAAGAGCAAAAAAAACAACAACATAAAGTTCAAGAACAAAGTACGACAATGATATTGAACCTCAGTGCCAGCCACTTTAATAAAAAGTAACATCCATATTGGCAATCACAAAAACGAAATTAAATGTCTTCAGTTAGAATTTCATTTCAAGAACATTGTACAATATTTTCATTTCATGCTCATAAGAATTATTGTTTTTAATTTCCTGTTTGTTGCTTTAATCTTAATGGTCACTAATACGTGAGTGTCTTTCATCCATAATGGTTTCAAGAAACACGAAGGATATTTCACGTGTTGTTGGCACATTTGTACCGAAATATGTAGTGAAAATGAGAGAGTGAAAAACATTTTACGAAATATTGTTGTGTGCGACTGACGTACAATTTAAAATAAGCTTGATGTTTGGAATGTAAAACGTGCAATAACTTGCTGACAATAGGAGTATTTCTTTCTTTCGTAATGGTTAGGATCCAAATATTTGGTACTACATTGTGAACTATTAATATTAAGTAGAGGTATTTAAATTGTTATATGACTTTACATCAAGGGTGCACAAATTTTCCAGAAATATGGAAGCAAGCTTAAAATTCTAGTCGTCAACGTACAAAATTTAGTCACCATGGCGACCTGGCTCCCGCTTTTGTGCATCTCTATTTTATATCAGCGCTCTTGTTGTACTTTAATTAATGATTGCCATAAATCCTACTGAAATATTAATGATAACTTGCAGTTATCAACATCATTATGAAATTTGGAGCTTTAAGCCTCTTCAGAAACAATGTTTGTCCATGTGCAATTTTTTTTCCAATAAGATTAAAAGTACACAAAAATACCTAACTTCAGTAATTGGAAAATTTTTGGAAAGAGAGCGCAATATATGTTGGGTTTAAAAATTCTGTGGAATTATAATATAAACATACATCAGAGACTCCCCATTGCAACTCTGAGCTGTTATCATTCCTAATCTAAGTTTTTCTTTATTTCCAATTCAGACAGAAATTCTTTGTATTTTCTGTATATCCACTGACTAGGTTAATGCGGTCGGGGCTGGTCTTTGATACTCGGATACCAGGTGTGTAATGTTTGCTGTTCTAGTCAGCTGTGAAAGAAAATCATTTTGCATCTTCCCGTATAAGAACGTGCTCTAAATTAAGGAAATTGTATTTTCCTGAGATTTGGCTCAAATTTTTAAGGATGCTTCGTACATGATTTGTCCTAATTCAATATATTGAAAATTTAAGTTCTTTGGCTACTGAAAATATTTAGACTTTCTGCGGTACAGAAAAAACTTTTCTTCGTTTGGTTTAGCTGCTGTTTAGAAGGTAAGGCAATCCGTACACGGGCTTAGACAGGTTCAGAATTTTTCTATGAGGTTGGTGCTCACCGAGTTTCTAGACAGTCGGCACATGAAGGTGGCAAGGTTGTCAGCCCTAGGCACCGGCTGGTTTTACCCCACAGGAGGTACTCCAGGTACTCATTTTTATGATAGGGTGAACGGACCTTAGGGCCAAAGAGCGGCCGGAAGTATTTAGTAAATAAAAAATACCAATGACTTCAGGAATATAACCCGCGACCTTTCAGTTTGTAGGGCACTGCGTCAACCAACTGCACGACCGCTTATGCTCTTTAGAAGGAAGTTCAAAATTGTTTAAAAGAATAAAATACCAACTGAATTATTTCTTCCTCTGCCGTTCATTACGAGATATCTTCTGCTCCTGTTCTTAAGTGCTATCAAGTATTCATTACTACAACACACAACGGCAGCTCAGCCAGTAATGAGTCTTTTATACATTTGGATTGTTTCGTCATCATTGTCAACATCGTCGTCGTCACCCTCGGCTTATTCTTCTACCATCACCTTTGGTATAGCCGCACGTTTGTCCGTTACAAGGATTACAACGATCCCAAATTTCTTTATAGGACAGCTTTAATATCGTCTGTCATTGTGTGTATGGAGAGAGAAGCTTCAGTAGTCCGTTCTCTGCAATTTTCTTAGCACTTCCTTATTTCATCATTACGTATTGTGGAACTGGGATAGATCAGTCAGTATAACGACTGGGCTAAGGATGGAACCGCTGAGGTATCGTCGTTCGATTTCCGGCAGCGCAAAAGATGTTTTTCCTACTCGTCAAAGACCATAACTTTTCTGGGACCAACGCAGTCTCACAATCAGTCGGCACGGGGTTACAATACTGACCACACACCTCCATATGGGGCTGGAGCTATACTTTACACCCCAATATGCCTTTATGGGATGCACAGAGACAGTTTTACTTATCTTTCACTAAGAAGTTTCATTCCCATTCCTTCCCAAGTATCTTACTACATTACCATCATGCAACAATCTTTCTTCAAAAGATAATAATATCGCAGCTGTTATAGAATTTTTCACCCTTTATGTGGACCAAAAATGTCATTGCTCTCTTCAGGAATCCACCAAAATTTGTCTTATTCTGAGCCACTTAAAATCAATTTAAACACTCACGCACTATGTTCAAAGTCCCCCATTTCACGTACTTCTACATTCTCCAGTGGTTTATCGTTAAAATTTCAACAGTAAAATATTTATATACTTCAGTGAAACACAGCTCTGTATTTTTCAAATTAATCAGTTAAAATATTTCTTCTTGTAACAAAGCCATCGTTACGCTGTATAAAAGAATCACAAATATAAAATTAACAACTCTAACATGTGCAAGTCGAACTCGTAACTTGTTACATCAATTAAAAGTTATATGAAGTGAATTTTCATTAATTCACGAGTTTATGGCTAATGTAGCTGTCTCCATGTAGATGAAGTGTCTTAAAAATTTGTATACATGCGTATGATTGGTTGGATTGAGACGACATAAGTTTTAATTGTATAGCTAGTCATGCTGCTGTAGGCGTAGTATGTGGAAACCTTTTTTTAAATTAGTAAAAAATAATCAGTAACAACATTTTTAAAATAATTAAATAATGAAAAGAGTGAGGTATGAAATGCAAATATAGAAATATAATAAACTGGAAGATTTAAAATATTTTCTAACAGAACTTATTCTGAGTCATGCCCTTGTGTTACAATATTCGCGTAAAATAAAAAATAAAACACTTCCCTCAAACACGACTCTGTTGAAGGAATGGCACCTTACAATTCTACGGGTTTCGATTCCCAGCGAATAATCATGAGGCAATTCGTACAGATTCCTTATAAAACACAACATTTCTACAAGTTTCTTGCACTATATTTTAATGGCTCACTAAAGTAAAATGCAAATCTTATAGAATTTGTGTTTCAAAGTATTTTTATGAATTGCCTGTTGATGATTTTTGGGAATCGAAACGTGTAGCATTTTATAATGTCGTTCATTAAACAGAGTTGTGTTTGACTGCTGTGTTTCATTTTGCTAATATACCTACACCAAAGAGATATCGTGTTGTACCACTATACTTGCATATATTACAGCTTTTTTGTGCGAGTTTCATAATGGTTTTGTTTCCAGCCAAAATATGTAGTTGATTTTATTTCGATAATATAGAGTTGTGTTTGACTGGCGTGTATTCCACTTTCATTGTTACTATATACACAACAACAGAACCGCCTTAATGGTTAAATATTCGTGTGCGTTTCTCAGAGTAACGTCCAATCTCTCTGTATTTTTCTCAACAATCTACTAATATTTTATGAAGTTAACAAACGGTGACCCTCTTTACTGTGTAATTTTCTCTTTCATTCTCGCATATGGCAATTTCTGTACTATAGAAGCACACAGCCAGGGATGTATCAGTGTTTTCAAAGAAAATGTTATCTCTATCAGAGAAGATGTAGGGAGGGCTGAAAATCATTTTAACTAGATCTCTGGAAATTTTAACTTATAATGATAGCACACAACCTGACAGTGCAAAATAATACAACAAATTTTAGGGGTTTTTAAGAAGGAAAAAGATGACAGCGTCAACTACTAGACGGCTTATCATATTTTCATGAAATTCCATATAGGATTTCGTTACAAAATGTTGTAGAGTAATTATAATTTTGGTGAAAATCGCCTCAGTAAAACTCGTACTTGACGAAAAAGCGAGAATTTTTCCGCATTCTCCATACTTCTTGAATTATTTGGGTGAAATCTCATACGGAGGACCTGTACATAATTTTGTTGATATATACAGAGTTTCATGACAATCTGTGAAGTGGGAGTCATAATTACGTAACAGTGTGAATGGAATTTTGCCCGTATTTTCGGCGGCATTTTTTATCCGATTTGGATAAAATTCAGTGTGGAAACTGCCCATAAAAGTTATTAAGTTTGTGAATGTAAGCCCAGTAATAGCTTAAAATAAATTACAGCTATAATTCCACATTTCGTGTTTGATTTGAGTGAAAATTGGCATATGACGTCTGTATATAATGCTATTGAACATCTGTGAGTTTTTAATTATCAGCAAGGGATGTCTGTATTTATTTATGGACGTAACTAAATTACGTTTACCTGTGTACAATAAAATATGTAACATTTAAATTATCAGTAACGAACATCTGGGTAAGATTTGTCCACGACGGCGCAAAACACACTACTTCCAGTCTTGTTTTCCCCCACTTTCTTTAGTTTTATTTCTATTATACTTCATGATTCTGTACGGCTGGTGATAAAATTCATAAATGTGTCTTTACGAGAACATATTTTCCTTCGCCTTTCGTTTCTCGCATTGAATCAACCACTGAAAATGTTGGCATTAGAAATACCTTATACAGCAATATTGCTATAAAAATGTAGCTAGTTGCTAATTAGATAAAAGACAAGAGATGACAGTACAGTAGAGGATATTCATGTTTTCCTACTGCAGCGTGCTTTGTTGTACTTCTCCCTGTACGGAAACAAGCTCTTAAAGTTCTGTTTGTTTTAAGACTTGTTTGCTGAGAGACTAATGAAGACAATTCAAATATCTTTGGAGGGCTGATTACTTGACAGTATTCCAAACACCAACTTTTATTCATTGAAGGTTAAGCAATTCTGAACTTTTACTTAAGTATTTATCACTGTTTTAGCAGAAGAGTATTGGTTCGACTTTCAAAACAAAAGTGAGCTGTGTACTTGAAAGAGTGTACTCAGTAATGACAATCTTTCCCTCAGTAGTAATTCCATAAGTACACCAGACTACTGGGTAACAGCAGTTTGGATTTCGACGTAATATTCACAAATAAACTACTAATCCAGTAGTCTGTATTCGTTATATACTGCGTAATCAAATACACGATATAGGTATAACATAATACTGAGAAGGTTTCACACAACGATTGGCAGTGTAAACGCAACGATACATTATGTGTGTGTTGTTGCTGAGTTACATGATACTTTCAGCTATACGAAAGCATTGAGAGTTGCACAAAAGTGCCTAATGGTCAATTTATATCACCGAAAACAATACAAATTATACGTAGCAAGTTTGGAAGTAAACTATATTCCAAATACTTTGCAGTCTTTTCACACGTTAAGTAGCCTATAAAGGCTGCATTAAATTAAAGGAATGTTCCTTTGTTCATTGCTTTCTTTATGCGTACATTTTGGTTAAACATAATGTAAAGACATATAGTGATTGCGTGGTTTCTCAGTTTTAGTAAGTGGTGCCGCAAAACGTCTTAAAAGATCGGATGAAATTAATCAGTTGTAAAGCAGTAAGTACTGAACATGACGAGACTGTTTCTGCATTCTTTTCTTCTTCTAGCGTTCGAAGCGCATCTTTTTTCTACGCAACATTATATTGTAAATTTGTCCCGTCTGGCTGTACCCTATTTTTCCACATTATTTCATAAACGGCGCGATTTTAGGAAAAAAGTGTATTGAACATAAAATGTGTGTTTTGATTTCTTCTGTTTATTGGAACAATTTCTCGTTCTAAGAAGAATTCATAAAAGTGCGTAGGACTTTATTTTAAAAAAAACTCGTTATTCTCGTCAGATTTTAAAGAAGATTGAATTTTCTCGATAGTTTTTCGAAAAATCTTTAAGTATCAAATAGATAAAAATTCATCCAGTTGGTGCCGATTGGTTTCTTGCGGAACGACGGACGGATAGACATACATACATGACGAAGCTAGATGTCATTTTTTTTTGCAATTTTGCACACACTCCAAAAGAGGAATGCAGTAAAATTTTAAGTCACTCTCCACAGACTTCGGAAAGCCTAATATTCATTTAAGAGGGGTGTTTAGTTCAGTGTTTGTACTGACTAAGTTTAACCTATGAAAACATTTAGTTTGATGAAGATTTATCCAAGTAAAACGTATAATAAATTTACGGACCTGTGAACATTTTTTCCCCATTTTCTGTTTATAATATTCTCAAACAAAGAATTCATTTTTGGCCAGTACTTTTTTATTTTGCTTTATAATTTTTCATTAGAAAGGTCCACGCACGACAAGATATACAGCAACTGAGTAGCACACATCAGATTCTTGTTAGGCTGTTGTTAGTTTATTGGTCAAAGACAATAGTACTATAGAGAAACACACAAAATTTCATTGATCACTAGTCGGAATTTGTGTATGGTAGTAAGTACTGAAGGAACTAAACATATGTTCGTGGGTCATGAACAGAGTGAGGACAAAGTCACCACACAGTTGCAGCTAATAAGTTCTTTCGCATATTTAAAATATTTAGGAAAGGCACGCAAAAATTAAATTTGCATTCAGAAAGAAAGTAATAGATGGGACAGCTCAGTTAAATAAGAATTTTTTATATCAAAACCTGGAGGAGAAAGATCTCTTGGAAGACCTATGTGGAGATAGGAAAATATGTTAAAATGGAATTTTAGTAGGGTGTAGGTAACTTAACTTGTCTTCATCAAACCAACCTTTCATGCATCGCCTCTCATACATCAAATTACACTGTTTAACTAATACTCCGACGCATTGAATGTTGGTTTGATGAAGGCAAGTACGTATGAACATAATTCAGAGTACGTCAATATTAAAAGTGTAGATAATTTGGTTGAATTTATGTGGTTTTGAGTGCTTACCTATGGCTTCCTCTTGTGAAGACGTAAGGAACCGGTATGATCAGTAAACACCGGGGAATTTTGTGTAAGATAAACAAGCGATTGTTAGCGTCAAAACACGAACTCGGAGCTGCTGGGTTACTTACCAATTCACCTACAGACCGACAGACATCAACGGAAAGAGCCACAAAAATCGACGGAATTGGAGAGACATGGTGCAGGTGACCCTGGGCAATAATTGTCTGTAAACAAGTCCAGGTATGACGGTATTACCTAAAGATAATCTTACGTTCCGGTGCTCTAAACAAAGACCCTGAAGTCGCAATCATAAGGCGCTGGCGTGATTTCAGATGCTTTTTAGTTAACTACAGTGTGTACACGTAATAGGGCTCAGATATACTGTCGTCTGGGATGCGACGCCGTGTACTGTGATGTAAACTCAAATTTTAGAGGACGCTCCGTCTTTAGGTTAAACTTCTAACAGAGTGTTAGGCGCCATATCCCAGAGGACAGTACTTTATATAGTTACGGCCGTCAGAACCTCACATCTCACTTTACAAACTCTTCTAAACAAGGGTGTGTTCAGAAAAATAGATCTGTGTCGTTATCTCTCGCTAATTTCACGGAGTGTAAGGAAAATAGGACATTCGGTCTGCACCGCTAGGAAAGATAAGAAGGAATCCTGTAAGAGCCAATCCTATTACTTCCGCCGTCTGTCGCGTCAGAAAACTCAGTTTTCTTTTGTACCTCTGCATGACAACAGCCGGTCCACTCATGCCCTGCTGTAAGGTGACAGACTGAGAAAGTAATTAAACAAATGAAAGCCTGTGTAGAAAGTTAACGTTATCATGTAAATATCTGTTCCTGGGTCAAAGAGGAATTGGACTTGGCACATGCCTTAAGAGATAACTATTGGAATCTTGTAGTTATTTGAGCCCAAAAAAACTGATTGGAAAAGTGTGCGTATTAAGTTTGTTTCCCAAAAAATTGATTCATATTAAGTCGCATATAGCGCTAGTGTTGTGAAGTTAAATTCTGATTACGGGCACAACTCATTTCCGCCTCCGAGTCTTGCTGACTACAGGTGCTGTATTTGTACGTGCATACACAGTTTATGGCGAGTTCTTTAGCCTCGCTCACACGTTCTGGTTTTAGACCGGCCAGCAGGTTCCGATTATTGCCGGACAAAGAATTGGAACACGGGAAATCATAGGCCTATTCACACAACCCGGTCGGCTGCCGGGTAGCAGTCTAAGCCGGCTAGTAGCTGAGTCAACAATGATCCTAGTGTTGCTTATAGACACGTTCACACACTCCGGTTTTCACCCGGCTCTATCCGAGCGATCACCTTCCACAACAATATCAGTAGAGTATTGAAACGTAAGAATCGTTCAGCCGTGAATATGGGCGATTTTGATTTCGACATAGAATTTTTAATATCTCCGGTCGAGACCAGGCCGGTGTTGTGGGACAAGACGGACAGTATATATGAAGACAGGAACGAAACGAAAAAGGCGTGGACAGAAGATTGTATTTGTCTTCAAGAAGAGTTTGAAGCGCTGGGAAGTGACAAAAAAAGGCTTTTGGTTAATATTGCCATAATTGAATGAACACAGCTACTTGAAATTCACAAAAAAATTGCATTTTTTACATTTTTATGTACTTTACTGTTCATATTTTTTTACATATGCCAGGGGAAAGCTCCAGCATCTCTTAGAAAATAATCAGCTACTGTATTTCTTACTCTCCTCGCTGTTAACCGCACAAGTACTAATTGTCCATCAGGTACATTTTCAAGACCAGTTACAGTCATAGCCTCCTCAAACTTCAGACCATCTCTATCACGAACAAAAATGTGTAGAAAAACAGAGGCCTTAGCAATTTCCACTGCATATGTAGAATTAACACTAAGCGGTCGTTGGGAAATTCTCCATTTATAGTTCAAAATTCCAAAAGCACATTCCACATAATTTCGCGCTGTGTACAAGAGATATTTGTACACATTGTTGTTAACACTCAGGTTAGATACACCAAAAGGACGAAGTACGAGGGGGTGCTGATAAGTCCTTAGCCCGACCTACTTTCCGATGTCATAGGGATCTGTTCATGTGCCGAACTGCAAGTCTTTTCATGTTCAGAGGCTCAAAGGAAGCATGTCAGGCGACACGCGCGATTTCAACAGCATGGAGACGCGAGCTGTCATCAAGTTTTTTTTTCCTGCAAGGCAAGACGCCAAACGAAATTCACACCATTCTGAAATAAATATTACGGGAACATGGACCATCGTATGCCACCGTCTAAAAGTGGGTGGCCCAGTTTAAACGTGGTGATTTTTCCACCTGTGTTGCGCATCGTCCTGGACGACCCAAAACAGTGACCACCCGGAGATTATTGATCAAATTCACGAGCTAATCTTGGAAGATCGCCTGATTTCGGCTAAATCAATAGCTGAGCAGCTGGGCATCTCACGTGAGTGCGTTGAGTCCATCATTCATGAATGTAGGTCCCGAAATGCCTGAACGCGGATCAAAAACGTCAGCGTTGCAGTCGTCTGAGCAAATTTGGAATTTTTTCGGCGCGATCCAAATGATTTCTTGTCGCCATTAGTGACAATGGACGAAACCTGGTTCTATCACTATGATCCGGAGACAAAGCAACAAACAATGGAGTGGCGGCATAGCGGCTCATCCCGCCCCGTCCCCAAAAATTCGGAGTGCAAAAATCCGCTGAAAAAGGTCTCGCCTCGATTTTTTGGAATCAACACGGCATCCTTCTCATTGATTATCTTTCAAAGGGCCAAACTATCAACACGGAGTATTAATCATCTCTGCTGGTGCAATTGAAGGACTTTTTTTAAGGAAAAAGGTCACCAAGGAGGTCTTGTTTTTGCACGACAATGCCCCGGCTCACCCAGCACTTGCAACCCAGAAGAAACTGGCCTACCTGGGCTTCCAGTTTCTTGATCACCCACCCTATTCTCCGGATCTGGCCCCATCGGACTACCATCTGTTCCCTGGACTAAAAAAACAATTGAAAGGTCGCCATTTTTCGTCCGACGCGGAGGTCATTGCTGCCGCGGAAACCTGGTTAGACGCACAAATTTCTGAATTTTTTGAGTGGCTTGCAAAAGTTACAGAAATGGGCTAAAAATTGTATTGAGCTTCGTGGGAAGTACGTTGAATAAATCCTGAGTTTGGTCGCTGTAGCTTGTTTCCTTCCTTGTCGGGCTAAGGACTTATAAGCTCCCCCGCGTATATTTCTGTGTAGCGCAAATCTGTAGTCTTCTACCAAGAAGTATGGTGCGTCAGGACCTTCTGTTCCTGCGAGAGGTATCTCACGGGGTAATTCCAGCATATTTGTCTGAATT
>Ga0136643_10009379_pt1 | contig 14391 bp, 8 predicted proteins | sample TergutLab28metaG_FD_96883 | JGI IMG/M metagenome (GOLD analysis project Ga0136643, IMG submission 96883) | Labiotermes labralis P1 segment gut microbial communities from Petit-Saut dam, French Guiana - Lab288 P1 (version 3) (version 3) | ecosystem: Host-associated > Arthropoda: Insects >... | reverse complement strand
TGAAGCCTGAGCGGTGGGGATCACCGCTGGTTCAAGAGAAGTACCAGGAAGAAATGCCTGTGACAGGAGACATACATATTGTATAATAATAATAATAATAATAAACCCGCAGACAGAAATGTTGTGCAAAAGGAAGCTGAAAAGAAGTTAAAATACAAGAGTTTATTTATAGAGATACAAAGATTGTGGAACCTGAAATGTACGATTATACCAGTAATAATTGGAGCCACTGGAATAATAACAGAAGCTTAAAGAAAAATTTGGAAACTGTACCAGGAAAACATTCGATAGATTCACTACAAAAAAGAGCTATACTTGGAACATCACACATAACACGGAAAGTACTGCAATGTGAAGCTTGAAGCCTGAGCGGTGGGGATCACCGCTGATTCAAGAAAAATACCAGGAAGAAATGCCTGTGACAGGAAACATACATATCGTATAATAATAATAACTATTATTATTATTATTAAAGTTTATTTACGTGCTGACTCAACAGCCCGATGGCCAGTTACAGAAAGAGCACAAATATGTATTGAGGGAGAAAGTCAACTACATACAATACACCTAAGTAAGACTTCAAAGGAGAAAAACAAGAACATCGAGAAGAAGCGACAAATACAGGCAGCTAAAGAAGAAACATATAATATTTAGTATTTTGTCCATAATGCAACAAAAGAACAATACACAAAATAGATATAATAGATCCCGTTACAGGCCTGGTGTGGCCCAGTGGTTGGGTAGAGATATAGCTCTACTCTTCCATGACCGCGGCACTAGAAGGGGATGAGCGGTCAGTAGCACGCCCCGGCCGCACTTTACCCCCGGGAAAGACCCGGTACCCATTTTACAGGAGGCTGGGTGGGCCCCAGAGCCGATCTGTACGGGCGGAAAATCTCATCACCACTGAGATTCGATCCCGGACCGTCCAGCCCGTAGTCAGTCGCTATACCGAGTGAGCTACACGGCCCATCAACTAACAGGCGAGAATAAATTTCAAATAATAATAATAACAATAATGATAACAATATGAATAATAATAATAATAATCTGGTCTGTGTGTGCGTGCGTGCGTGTGTGTGTCTGTGTCGACAGAAGCAAATCCAATAGCTAACTGCGTGGAGAAAAATATTATTGAACAACAAATAGTTCATCAGCCAGTGAAGATATTTCCCGCATTACGGAAGACCTATTTACTTGCCCTATTTTGAAACGCGTAATCTAGTTCGTTCCTTTGAGTTTACGTTCTCTCGGATGCCTGTTAATATTATTCTCCAACTATTCTACCGTCTTAAAAGTGGTATCTCTTCTTCAGACTTATCCACCACAACCCTATATGTGTTTCTGTTCTGCCCCTTGACTGATAACGCGCAGTGCATCTTATCCCCTCGATTGCACCACCTGAATAATATTCGATGAGAATCGGAAACAATGAATCCCCTCATTAAGCTAGTTTTTCCAGCATTATTTCACTTTCTTCACCATTAGCCGAAATTTCCATCCTAACAACCTACATGACAACACCTGCACCACTAACTAACTAACTAGCCGATTAAACTAACCATCTAACGAAATCCATGGAGCAGAGTCATCCTTGAACAGCTAACAGGGCCTCATCTAGTCAAGATATTCCCCGCATTTTATGGAACCCGAACGTTCAACACCGCACTCAATAAGGCCCGCCACCTGTTCCTATCCTGATCTAAATCAAATATATTCCATGTCTTCCATCCCACATATTAAAGAGCCTCTTTAATATTATCTACCCTTCTATGCGTAGATCGTCCAAGTGATCTCTTTCCTTCAGTTCTCCTCATGAAAACACTCTATGCACGTCTCCTGTCTCCCACAAGTGTCATATGGCCCGTGCCTCTATGTTTCAAAGTTTTCGAGACGGTGAAACTCAATTTGTTGTCTTCTATCACGTTAAAGCATGTAGTCACGTAAGTGAACAGTAAATTTTCGGGGGGAGAATAAGAATTCCGAACAGTCATGTACGGGATTGGGATAGCTTAGTCGGTGTAGCGACTCCTTACGGGCTGGACAGTCCGGGGATCGAATCCCGATGGAAGGCGAATGGCCCTGGCGCCCACCCAGCCTCCTATACAATGGGAACCGGGTCTTTCCCGGGGGTAAATCGGCCGGAATGTTACTTTGACCACCTACCTCTATCTAGCGCCGAGGTTAAAGAAAGAGTAGAGCTATACCTCTACTCCCCCTCTGGGTCTTCGTGGCCTGTTCTAGGGTGAACTTAACCTTACCTTACATTACCTCACAGTCATAGACGACGGTAAAAGAAAGGCCAGGCACGTACTTTCACCTATTTTTCTTTCCCGTGGCTATGCTTGTGTCAGGAGGATAGTGATACTGGCTATCATAAATAAGGTTTATCGAGTTTTTCCGCTATCTCTACTGGCAACATTTCTACACATTTTCCCTCACAACGCAGTGCTTTCTTAAGGAAACAAATTCGATGATTTTCTGAGTACCAACGCCTCTAAAGAAAATTACGTCCCCATTATCGAGGTCAAATTCTTCTGCTTTGAACACGGAGACAGCATTTTCTTCAGAACCTTGATACCTATCTATGTCATTACACTGTGCTACAAGCCAGAAGACCGATGTACTGACCACTGTGAGGGCTTCAAGTCTCATCTAAGTCCAGTGGCACTGTAAATGAGGCTACCCTACCCAACAACGTTCGTTCCGAATTTCTTTATGTGAAGTTACAGCAGATAATAAGGGGCTTGTTCTTTCTGCCGACCTCAGGACAGGCAAATTTTGTCGTGTGCATAATATGAAGGCGTGTATGGAAGTGTAGGCAGAGATCCAGTCATTCTAAAACTAGCCAAGTGATAAAGGTAAGCTGTCAGATTCGCAGCAGGGCCACTTAAACCCCTGGGAAAGCGTCTCCAGTAATCTTTGGGTAAGAGGCTTGGTGGGACCCAGAATTTTGGAGAGGAGAAAAATTCTTGTCCTTTCTTGGAATTGCAAGAGAATTTATCAACCACTTATCCTTTGGACTAGTCTTTCTATAGCGATGTACAAAAAAAAATATGACCCCCCCCCCAATCTACTACCACGAATTTATTTCTTTATTTCGGCTTTTTAAAATTCCCTGTAATACCTCGTACCTTATAGAGTCGAATTTTTAAAGGATCAGAAAAAAATAAATAGGAGTTTAAGGGGCTGTGAAAAAAATTACAGGAATAATCCCATCTTGTGTCCTGATAGGCTGAGAAAAACTATGAAAGACACAATTTAGTGCAATGTCAGGGCCGGTATTCTAGCCTGGCACCATGCGAGGCTACACCGTTTGTGACAATTCCTCGAATCTTGTAGCCCAAGGAAGGGAGCAGCTTGTCCGTCCAGGGTGAGCACGTGTCTTATGACACTATATGGTGTAAAATCCTAAAAGACTTACTTCGCAGTGAGAGCTTAAAATGTCCTAAGACAAAGCTGCATCTTTTAGACGCTATACATACATACATACATACACACACACACACACACACACACACACACAAACAAACAAACATGATGCATTCTGTGGAATACTTTCATAAGACGATACAGACTTACAGATCTTGATCTCTTCCAGGCACGATCAGCAACAGAATCACACATTTTCAAAACAAAAAATTCACAAAAATCCAGAAGAAATCTCCGATTTATCGTACACAAAACTTTTACACTACAAACACCAATGTCACCCAAAACTAAACACAAGAGTTTCTCGTCGAATACTGTCAGCCTGCTTTCAGTAAGAACTTAAACCGATTGCATTTATTGATAAGTAATGAAGTTAGAGTAAATCATATACAATATACACGAAATAAAATAATAATTACGAAAAATTGCCGGGATCCGCACATGGGAACACAGTAACGCTTCGCTTCTTACACACCAACTGCCCCCTAGAGGTGCAGATTGTGACGTCACACACCACCGTCCCTCCTAATATCGGATACTCCCATAACCTTCCGTACGGAAATAAGAAGTACTGCTGTACCATAGAAAGTTCAGCACACGCCAGGTGCAGTTCGTCCGGTCTGTCATTTTAGGTTCTGTTCGAGATTACAAACTAAACTGTGTCACAAGGAGAATAATACGTGCAGAATAGTACGAATATGCTTAGGGAACTGAGGAATACATGCACAGTTTTGCAGTGGCAAATCCTGATACAGAACCCAGGTTTAATGGAAGAAGGCATTACATACCTAAGCGACAGACCTCACCACCAGATCAGGGCTCCCCATTGCAATTTGGTAAGAAATGAAAAAGACAGATATTACTTAGGGGTATGACCATAGATGTCAAACATTTAAATTCGTAAAAAGTGTGAAAGAATCTGCACTTGTTGAAAGTGGCTCAAAACTAGGCGAAATTAGGGACTAGTTTGGAATCGGCTTTTAACTACCAAAAGATTATCGATATGTTTATTGTCGGGTAGCAAACATAGCTGCCGAGATTCAAACCAGGTACGTTAAAAATACAAGCCTCAAGTACTATTGCGTACCTTAAAATTAGGGACTTGGGTTCATAAAAATATGTGACAATGATGAGTGGAATTTTTTAAAAGTCCGTATTATTTATGGTGAAAAAAGTGCTCTTTCAGACCAGCTCTAAGATCCAGGCGGCGGTCCATCGAATATCGTACTCTTAGTAATACAGTGGTAATGCTGGAATAGGCATGAGGTACAAAGGGGGAATAAAAATGTGACAGCAATTACGTAGTCCGGAGCATTCATCAGAATGGACAACTAGCTTGGATGAGACCCAGACCTATGACGCTGAAAATATGGTAATGAAATTTCAGTTTCTATTAACAGCGAAGAGTTTTGAATATCAGCTAATCAAGAAAGTCAAGCAGAGGTTTCATCTCAAGGGTTAAAAGTTACCACTTGAAAGTGTAATACGAAATACTGGGATCACCGTTCCTTGATAACACGAACTGGAACACTCAGAAGGAAATCATGTACAACAAACGACTACAAGATCACGTTTAACACAGGCTTTTTTAATGACGGTGAAGAGCAACGGTTGAATATGATTAATGTGCTGTAGGGATGTTTTGAATTTACCCACTGGGACTTCAAAGAGAAGAAAATCCTCATTGAAAGGTTTATTACACAACTGTACCAGGAAGCGGTTGCGATGTGGAGGGCAGGGTGGGAGTTGGAAGGGGTGCATGGGGAGGCCATCTGACCCCATACCCCCAGACCCAGCAGCTGGCTAGTAGACACTGTCGGGCGTGTGGCCGACGTGTGCCCCCCACCCTCAGACAGCTGCTGCCGTACAGACATAAAACTCTCTATAAATCGTAGAAAAGGGGTACAAGTATCGACATAAGCATAGCGATTTATTGTCGTTCAGAGGCAGTACAGATAAGCTTAATATCTGGGGTGGTCCCAGCTGCTCGTCGCCAATTATTTGTTATGTGCCATATGCATAAAGCGCCTTAAAAGAATGAAAAAAATGGAAGGTCGGAGAGTTGCCTTCCAATATTTCACGTCTCTAACTACTAATTTTAACACCTTATTTAATAAGCTATAAATTTGCTCCTTAATTAACATCAAACTACCAGCAAACGGAATTCAAACGAAGCTTTCTCCCGGAATTGATCATAATGAATTACATGTCAATGGCTTATTTATAGCCTAATATTTTTAGACGCTCATACATTTATAACGTCTCGTTCAGACGTGTAATGCCGGGTTCGGGAGTTTAATGCTTTATTATTATTATTACATATCTGTGGCAAATGTTAACCCGTTCAGTATGAAATAACGTGAAATGTTTGCACATATTCCAAGCACGTTCTTACAGTTCCGACCATCTAAACGAACCTTATTATTTGCTACTTGTGTAAATACAGGGTCCGGCAGAAAAAACCTTACGATTTTTAAGTTACAATAAAATGAAAAGTATACTATCTTTTAACGTGAATTTATTACTAAAATTATCTTTATCTGAAAGCATTTTAATTACAATATTCACTTCCTGAATATGGTGTCTGTGAGGTGGCGTCCGTTGTAGTCAGCACATTCCCGCAAACGGAGGACTTCTGACAAAAGCCTGACGCAATCGTTGGATGTTCTCAGGAGTTCTGAGTGAAGTTTCTGTTCCTGGACTTTCCTTTTTGCGGCAGACGCTGTTTCTCGGAAGTTTCTCACCCACAACAGTACAGTATTGCGACTAGGGACACTGTCGTTCCGATGAATGTTGAAGTGCTAACGAAATATCTGCTGAGTCACAGAGACAGAATCGTTGTTTTAGAAATACGTCTCCACAGCAAAAGCCCGATGCTCTACAGACCAGCACTCCATGGCAACTGAAATGCTTTGAGTCTCGCTAGAAGGGCGCTCAAGGAAAAATTCCCCACACCAACGGTTCCACTCACAGCTGTGTTGCAAAATCGTCAGGTATATCTGCCGGACCCCGTACTCAATAGGAAAGCCAGTAAGATAGAAATACTTGCGATATATATATATATATATATTACTTTCCCAATTTTTTAGAAGGTCCTAATATTGCAAACAGTGGCTACAGACTTAAATAAAATATTTTAATTTACGTTAACAACTTATGTACGGAGAGTCATTCCTTAAAATTAAGTTTATGTTGATCTTTGTGGCCTAGAAGCAAAACAAATATTCTACCACATAAGTGTACATCCACAATGACCTATCAAATTTAATAATTTTTTTATAAAATTTTGCAGAAAAATATAGGGATAAACGGGTCTTCACAACGTTCAAATTATTCGTTCATTTAATCGTTGAAAACTTCGTACTTACTATAAGTACCACCAGGTTTGACAGCAAAAAATTCTACGTTCTGCTTACACAGGATATTTATGTGTTCTGTATGGATCTCAAAATTCGCTATACAGAATTAACTGATTATTTTTCGTAACCGAGAAGAAATGTGTTTACCACACAGTACGAACTCAGCAGAAGCTTAAATAAAATTCAGATTCATTGAAGAATTTATAGGGTTGATTAACAATGAACACAAGTGCTCAAATTAGAAAAAATAAAAATGATTTTTCATATTCTTCGACTCAATGTCTGATATGAAGTAAAGCTACCTACATCTTTGAAAAAAAAACATGTCATGCATAATGCAAAGTATTTGTCCTTGTAGATTTTTTTAAAAATCAAATAATACAAAAAAAAATCTGAATTTAAATTTTTGCACAATAAATCTTACAACACGATAAGGAATCTATCCAGAATTACGTAACCTAACTTCAAGGTACAACAATACTGCTTTAAGTTGAAAATCCCGCTGTGTTTCAACTAATAATTACACAGTGGCAATCAATACAACTAGCGTGTATGTATTTTATTAGTTCAAAGTGTTTCGACCTAACAGTAGGTCACCTTCCGGGACTATAAACTGTATAAAATATATAAGTGCCTGATGATGACCTATTGTTAAGTCGAAACATGTTGCACTGATAAAATACAACATGCACGCTTAGTTGTGTTGACTTTCATTGCGTAATTAGTACTAAAATTTCTAGCAACCCTTTTCTTGTAACGCAAGTGGTATCACGCTAAGTAGTTGCTATACAAAGTGTTAAGTGTTTTGGTCTCTGTTAATTTGTGTTTGAGAAAAATAGAGAATTTTGCGTGTTGTGGCATTTATCAATGTTCGAGGATGTTCAGATAAAAACTATTACAGTCTGACTACAGAAATGGAAAGAGGAGACGCTTTATTTGAACACATCGTCAAAGCAAATTCCTCCATGAATATGACGCTCATGTGAGCTTTGATCTCTTTATCAAATTGCCCTCTTTTCTTCCAATTTATTTAAAACTTGATTCCTCGAATACGTTTACATTCGGAACGAAGTTCTATGTGATGGCATAGCCACCTTCAGTTCCAGAGAGCAAAATTATTCCTGAAAACGAAGCAGGAGCCCACCTCTCTTCCTTAAGGCAATAAGTAATAATCCCCTATAAAAGATACAGCTTATTATGCTCTGACAACTGCGTCTAATCATAACATGATCCGAATAGTGTAAATATTTGCTATCATAAAGCATAATTAGGAATTAGCGTTTTGTTTTGGAATGAAAGTATTTTGTTACGCGTAAGATGACGTTTCAACTGTCTGGGATGAAAAATACCAAATGAAAAAAGGTAGGATGACTGAAAATTATACATTCGAGGTTGACAGTTTGGAAGGAACAGGCAGTAAAGTTATAAAATCTATGGCTATTAAATAAAGAAAGACATCGCGCAGCTCCTAAATTTGACATTTGAGGACCAAATCAAGTATACGTTATTTAGCGTTGCAGCTTCTCCCAAACCACGCTCCGTTAGGTTTATGTAGTGTCGAATAATAAGTATGCTTTCTAAACTTGTTTAAGTCCTCTCGCATATGTTTAATAAAAAATTTAGCAAAATAAACATCGAATATCTGATGATACTGCACAAAACTCTCACTGAAACCTTCTGTTTGTTAAGTGAGGTGACGTCAGAGTTATCTAAGCACATTTACACAACAGCCTGAACGCTCGTGTGGAGCGATATATGGCTTTGATGAAAATTATTGGAAAGGGAAGAACGTGAGGGTTCTATAATTTAAACATTGAAACTATTTTGCAAGAGTCTCGTTACTTAATAGCCAAACATAATATATGTTGTAATTACTGTAGCAGTATATCCCTGTAATAAACAAGGACAGAGAACGAACAATATCTCCAAATCTCCTGAAATATTTCGCAGATTAAATAGTCTTGACAAACAATGAGGAGGTAAAAGACTACTTTCAGAAAATAGAGGAATGCGCCGTCGATCACAAATCTATTAATATTCATTTAATATATTAGGCCTATATATACTGCACGTTTCGCCCTTTTTTTGTCCATCATCAGCTATATCAAATCACAACATTTTTTCCAGGGAGGAATGACTGCAACAGTAACATTAACACTTCCTTAAAAGTCCCTGTTAATTCATTATTCGCCAATAATCGTATAATTCGACGCCATGTAACTTGGTGTAAAATACTGACAGCGTCATAGAATAAAATGCAGGCTTAAATATGTGTGTCTATAAATACTTTAAATCGTGGGACATTCGGGAGTTGTGACAACATGACATTTGGAACAGTAATTATGAAGGCAGCAAGAAGGATCTCCCCCCCCCCCAAAAAAAATAAGTTCCATCTGAAAGAAGGTCGCATCCCAGACGAACTACTGTAGTAGGTTCCAGCAGAAGTAGTGTAATATCACAGAAGAAATGCTACATTATGTTCCAACTGAAAGAGTCTCATATCCCAAAACAACTATTACAGTACGTACCCTCAAAGACTATCATATTCCAGAAGCAATATACTACATTAGTAGTTTTAAAATATGTGTTTTACGAACCGAGCTACTAATGTGCATTTTGAACCTCGTTTTTTGCCTGTACAAATACCACTTACACTGCAGCAGATATGTCAACTGCCTGTTATATTGATCATTGAGCGCTCTCTAGTTTTTTCATGTAAATGACGTCATGAAAATCCGCAATTTGCCCACACCTTATACTCGCACGTGATTTGCATAGTTCTTGCCACTTATACCGATACTTCCCTAAATACCATTAATCGGCCGCCCTTTATAATGAAGGCTGTCAAGGCTTTCTGTAAGGTAGGAACTGAGTCTCCAAATACAATTGAGATTAATTTTGATCTTCAAAGAGGTAAGTAAATAAACATGACTTTTACATTCCCGGTTACAAGATAATTAACGACACTTATCTTGTGAACAGATAAATAAATAAATCGTCCAACATCCTGGGGTTCAATATCAACACCAACAAATCCAAAATGGTAATTAGAAGCAGTTTAATTACAGATTATCCTGCAACATGTTTCAGGCCACTTTATACAGCTGTCTTCAGGAAGGTACAAACAAACCTCATGGAAGCCGTCAACTGTATCCGGTGCTTCACAACTAATTTACTTGGATGGTGGTTTACTGCATTGCACCTTCCATGCTCACCATCCATCAAAACGTTGTATACTTCACAATATCATTTCAGCTGCATATTTTAAGCTTACTTTTACAATTTGTGTTTATACTCTGATTATACGAGTATTTTCTTTGATGAGAAAGTTCTCAAACTTGTGTAATTGTAATTGTACACTTGTTTCTACCACCCTGAAGATAGCCACAAATAAAATAACCGAAACATTTAGGACGATAGTCTGTAACTAAACTACATCTTCTTATAAAAACCCAAAGAGATGCATTAATTTCTCAAATTTAGTTTTGGAATAGAACTCTACGTGTTTCGGACAGGTTTTCTGTCCATCATCAGGAGTCTATTACTGTATACACAGCAATAGTTATATGTCATGCAGGTTATGCTGACTGCTTGCTGTAGCAAAAAGCATAATCTGTATGACACATACCTATTGCTGTGTATGAAGTAGTGGGCTCCTGATGATGGGCAGAAAACCTGTCCGAAACACGTAGAGTTCTATTCCAAAACTAAGTTTGAGAAATTTGTGCATCTCGTTGGTTTTATTTTAAGAATACATCACGATGCACGGTCCTTTGAATGTCAAAAAAATAAACTACATCTAATTACCATTGTTCATTTCTTGGTACTGATTGGTACTTATATACGTATGATTAATGTACGAAATTTGAACCGTATAAAATTCTACGGTTCAAGTGACGTGGCTTCCTCTCTAAGGGTCGATAGTAGAATGACTACAGAATGATCAGGTGGGTAGGATTTGAAAGGGTGTGGTAGTGGCCTAGTCTAGCTAATACGGTGACGTTTTTCTGGAGGTACAAAGGAAAACCTTGTAAATCCCACGTCAGTATAGCCGCTGTCCGCCATAAATTCGAACCGAGCACCGTCTATATAGAATTCCAGTGCGTGGCAGCTATAGCACCCAGCTCGGTCCAGCATTATGCAGCTGTAACCCAGTCACAAATGGAGCAGTGCCACATTTCCATCCTGCATGTGCACCACACAGTAAACAACACGTGATGAACTGGAAACGGCGTGGAGCGGTTTTGTACTTGCAACAAAAACACTATACAGCAGCTGTTTCGATACGTGATATCAGGCATCGCGAGATGCGACCGGAAGTACAAGCTGCTATGTGTACAGTCTCAACAAAATGTAATCTGGAATCCATGTTTTTTCCAACGTAGAACAGAAAAGTCTTTTTTACCACCATGAAGCAGCAGCATCCCTCTTGAGAAGCTAATATAGTCAATTCTCGCTATCTACCGTCTCATTATCCTACTCAAATCCCCGCTATTGAACAAAATTTCGTATTATTATTATTATTATTATTATCATCATCATCATCATCGAATTTCTAACTTCTCAGCTTTGGCTGGAAAATATTCACTTATCCTGGGATGTAGTAAACAACAGGATTAGGCTCGGTGGTCTTATTTGTAGTTTAAAAAGTTACTTACAATTGAACATGTGCCAAGAATTACAGATTTTTACAATTGTGTATATGTATTCTGGTGCAAGTTAGGCCTTGTTAGACTTTGTGATAGTTACTTTGGAATTACTCCCGTAGATGATATTACTATCGGGATCACTTGTGCTGCCTTTTGCTTCCACATAGCACATATTTCATTATTATTATTATTATTATTATTACCATTTAAAATAATGGGAAAGACCCGCTATCCAATTAATCACTATCAGACCCGTTTATCAAGAATGAATTAAGAGTTGGATAACGAGGGTTACGTACTTCCTCAGTTAGTCAAGAAGTTTTCCACATTTTGCGGGAATTTATTGTCGTGTTGCAAGAGCCTTCAAGGTTTTTCTGACTAATGTAAAAATGTGGGCGGAAACCTCCACCGAAACTTTGGTATCGACAAGTATGTGGCATTCTAAAGTAAGGGAGGGGATTGTCGGATAGGTCCGATAATTCCAGATTCCCCTCTCTACACAATTCTATAGCTGCAGTTTTCCAACGAAGAGTGAAGTATGCTGTCATTTCAAAGAAGTAAAACTTTTGATAAGCAGTGTCAATAGATATAGCAAGGGTAATAATTTCATTGAACGCTATCGACACTTTTATGGAGTACAGATGTGCCAATCTTACTGCTGTTGCTAGGCCGATGATGTAACTCTTTCTTGATACTGCTTACGTTATTAATTATGTATTTTGCAATCGTTTTTAATAGTCTTCCTATTATTATTTTCATCGCTGTCGCTGACGGTGTAATGAATATCCTACGGGCTGGACAAACGAGAATCCGTGATTCGACTCCCGGCAGGGAAAAGAAAACATTTCTTTTCTCTAACGGTCTGTATCTCATCTGGGGCCTATCCAGTCTTCTACTCAATGGGTATTGGAAGCAAATCAGACGAAGTCCGAAATTGACCACTTAAGTCTTTCTAGTGCCGAGGTTAAGAAAATGTGGAGCCATACATCCATTTTCATATTTGCTCTTTTGTATGCCCAAAGACATCAATATTCTTACCGTTATCGTCGCCTTTGAATCATTGTTAGACATACATCGTATTGTTGACATAACAAGTGTACTGTCTTGAGTAACGCAACGCTATGTGCTCAGTTACAACGTTTCGCTGACACCTGGTGTTTCCCTCTTCAGGATTTAAGAATAAATCGTTCACGAAAAGCAGGGAGATATTTAAAGATGGGAGGAGAGGAATCAGGGGCAGTGAGAGAAAGTGAACAACTAGATGCTGATGAAAATAGTCGAAAGAGACAATCTTAGATTTTAACACATCCCTGAAGAGCACTTAGAGAAGATCAGATCTCACACCTAATTCGTGTTCTTTAAAGTCAAGGAATTCAAAGTCAGTAGCCAATAACAAATGCGAGAAGGCTCATTATTTTTGTTTGGATGCTAATAGCCTAGATAAAAATATGATAAAACATTACGATCGGAAAGACAGCAGTGAAATGGCGGCGACAGAACACCCTGCCATTGATGGGTAGGAATCTTTACAATGCAATACCAGTTACGCAGAAAGCTAACAAACCTCTTCCATAAATTATTCATGAGATTTATCAATTGGAACAATTTGTTATCAGAACAGACGATCTCAAATGCGAAAAATAGAGTTAACAATTTTAATCAGATAAACCTAATATGGCGTCCGGTTTGATTATATTTATACGAAGATTTGATTGGTACATTTTTTTACTAGATGGAAGAGCATTTCTTTGTTCGTAGAAGAAGTTCTTCGAATCCTTCTGGCAGAAACACGTCGTCTTGTCTTTCATATTAACAACCAACCGCCTTTCCTTGGATAAGAGGCATTAACCTTTGCAAGATGAGTTTATTTTAGCACAGGCTAATTTTCTTATCACTCATGGCAATTGAGATTCAATTTTAAATTCGAAAGCACTCAAAAGACGCAGTAAGAGAGGTAGCTATACATTTTACTCAAACTTCTTTTTTGGCGCGACAGCCCCCAGTGGGCCAGGGCCTCCTCATTCACGAGGTTTATAGATCACACACAACGACGCACCACAGTCTGCAGGACTCCTCTGGACGGGTGATCAGCTCGTCGCAGAGACCTCTACCTGACAACACACAACACTCACAAAAAACATCCACGCCCCGGTCGGATTCGAACCCACAATCTCAGCAGGCGAGGGGCTGCAGACCTACGTCTTACATCGCGCGGCCATTGGGACCGGCACTGAAACTTTATATATTATAGACTTCAGACCAAGTGAAACGTTGTTACTTAGTGATATTTTACTTTAAGCTTATTAAGTTTAGAAAAATTCTCCACAAATTTTAAACAAATGAATGATATCAGTTGCATTACCCCATCACAAATTTCTTAAAAAAAAATACATGCACTTTTCCCCTTAAACTAATAATAATAATAATAATAATAGACATGGCTGTTCGATAAAACATAATCTGCGAAAAACAAAGCATGACAAATGTAACAAATACAAAGACTACGCAATCGCAGTAGTAATACATGGAAGCAGGGAGCAGTGTAGGTTGCTCCGCTCAATTACAGCGACATGACCGTCATAACACAACTATATTGTCAACTATGCATAACATGTCAACGTGCTATGTATAATTGACAATATAGTTGTGCTATGACGGTCATGTCGATGCGTAATTGTTTCCTTATGTTTTAGCTAACACAACGGGGATGACACTCCTTAAAGTTGTTCCGCTCGTAACACCAGCTACGGGAACAAGGCCTTGCTCTGTCTTGCCTAGTCTACAAAAGCTCATGTTCATGCACAGCTACACCAGTCTGTTTTGCTCAATACCTACGCAAAACTTCGAAGGTTCTTAAACACACACACAAGCACACACATACACACACACACACACACACACACACACACACACACACACATATATATATATATATATATATATATATACTA
>Ga0136643_10009378_pt1 | contig 14392 bp, 10 predicted proteins | sample TergutLab28metaG_FD_96883 | JGI IMG/M metagenome (GOLD analysis project Ga0136643, IMG submission 96883) | Labiotermes labralis P1 segment gut microbial communities from Petit-Saut dam, French Guiana - Lab288 P1 (version 3) (version 3) | ecosystem: Host-associated > Arthropoda: Insects >... | reverse complement strand
ATTTCCCCCCCCACATGCCGCCTACCTCCACACACCCCCCCCCCCCCCCCCCATGGCAAAAATCATATGTGGCTAGTTGACATAAGCCACGGAGGGCTGAAGGGAATTAGAGATGAAGGAAGTGTGTCACTGATCCTCACGATTCGTACGACTTCTTTCTGCACAGGCATTTTTAGGTTGAGACAGAAATAATTCAATACCAAGGGGACAAAGCATAAGCAAAGGATAAAAGACACTGACAATTTAGTTTCCCAGTGAGAGAAAAATATAATCTTTTAGAAGATACAAAACACCCTGTGGGAAATACTGGAAAATGCAATGACACACCTAATCTACTGTTGATTAAAAATGTCTCCAACATGATGACCATGAGGCCTGAATGACAGAGGATCTCCAAAACCTGAGGCAAACACTGTTGTCCAGCTTCCACTTAAAACTATACAGATTTTTCATCTTGTCATCAACAGATGGCAGCCTCATGCTCTTCTATGGTCTTTCTGTGACCAAATGATGCATTTTATTTCCTGAGATGCACCAAAAGAATGTAAAAACATGATAAGACAGGGACAGCAGCGATTCACTGCTCTTTCACAAATGCAGCTGTAATGGCTGGTGCAGTGCTATTTATACAACGTACAAGGGGCTAAAATCATCATGCTGATGAATATTACCTATAATACTTTGAAATGTGTTCATAATTTAATGTGCACCAGACAATTAACAATAGCACACACAATTACCATCAACAGCAGTTATTTCCAACACTGTTATCCACAACACGTGCCACAAACAATACATGCGGCAAATAGACCTACAGTTCACTCCTTTCCCAGACTTAAACTCTCCACACAAGCAACTACATACCTGCACTTCCGACAGCGATATACGAGAGGTTCCGGTTTTACTGTGATTAGTGACGGATCAGCCTTCACTACATCCATACAACTTTGTGGTAAAATTTTGGCTAAAAAAAGAAATGAAAACAAAGCTTCTTAATTACACTAAAATATTCTTACAATGTACAAGTAAAGTCATCACTGTCCACAGCATGATGGCTTATGGGGAAGTGGAGGTATCGCTCCACTCATTCTTAACCCCAGCACTAAAGGGTAGTGAACAGTCAGCTTCATGCCTTGACCGCTTTACTCCCTGGGAAAGAACCCAAAGACATCACTGACTAGGAGGCTGGGTGGCCCCCATGTCAGTCTCAGCATTTTGGAGAAGAGAAAAATCCCCTACTCCTGTCAGGAATTAAAACTATAGTGCCCTGGCTGTGTGGTCTGCAGGCTAGTCTCTATGCTGACTGAGACACCTTGGCTCCAACAGGACAGATACAAAACACAGCAGCAGACAAACAGTAACAAATGTTACATGTTGGAATACACAGCTCATGACACCATCGACAAAATTCAAAAGCAAACATGGAAGCAACAGAGAATTGGAGAAAAAATCGTACGGAAATTACAAAACATAAGGCTAAAATAAAAAAAAGGCCCAAATAATTTCATGAATTTATAAAAATTGTAGTTTCAATATTTAATTTTACTAGTATTCAATTATTAATTTCACCTTATATCAATCAGGTCATCATGCCAAATACACGAAATAAAAGTGCACCAACTTGTGCACAAACCAATACAGTACACGCTGAACCTGCTGCAATTACTGTTCAGTACATATGCTCGTCCATTACTGCGCATTCCACTTAAATGGTGTAACAACACCACAATTAAAATGATTACAATAAATGTAACAGTAATATCACTGCTGTGTTACACTACAAGCAGTCGCTAAATGTGTGACATACGCTACAGAACAATAAACATGTTCAGCACTATTACTGTGCAATTACTTGGAATAAAATGTAATTTGAATATGACATACTGTTACAAAGAGTGACTGTTCACCATCAACATGTTAGCACTGCAAATTAGCCATTTCATTTTTATGCTTTTAGCTTGATTAGCATCTATAATTTCTGTCTTACACATCCCACTGTGTTGCATAAATACACACAGCATTTGTCTGAATACATAATGTGAAGCATTTCCCAATTTATCAGCTGAAGCACAACAGGCAGTCACATTACAACCACAAACAAATTGCAACACATTCAGCACAGGTATTTTCCTGCCAACTGAAGACTGTGAAAGGTGGTCATCTTATGTTCCGGTAAATATGGTATAACTACAGGACATCATTTAACAAACAAAAGCTGGATACCTTTCTTGACTTGATCAGCTGCTATCTGTAACCTGTACATGCGGTACTGAATATTGGTTTTATCCACTTGCCAGTTCATTATTTCATATAGACGTAACTGCGAGATGAACCCTGGGTTTGGCCCAACTAACCTACGTTTGGATTTTACACTGGAACAAGATTAAGATGAAATTAATTCCTCTACATAACAGCATGTTCTGCAAAGGCTATGAACCTATTATTGAGGATTCTAATTTACTGTTGCAAATAGCAGACTGGTGGCGCTCAGAATACTGACTGTGACTGTGTGCATGCGTACAAATGTTCTGGAGCAACATGGTGCTTTCGTCTTCAGGGAAGTAATGGTGGTAACATATTTATCTGAAACATTGGTAAGCACATAGCAGACTATATGTGATACTGTATATGCCTGTTGTATTCAATGTTTGACAAAGACAACTGGTGTGCTGGCATTGTAAATACGGTAATGACCGTATGTATTTCCTCACAGGTGGCAGAGAACATTTCCCTCTAACTGCCATCTATATAAGAAAATGTCTGTTAGTAACACACATGGTGAACAGCCCACAGCGGTGAAGAGTTCTGTCACAGTTGTAAAGGCCAGTGTCATGTTTCTACTGGTACGTTTCCTGCACTTACAGAAGAAGAGGGATCTCAGGGAACACACTACAACAGCACAGTACTGTACCACAGCACACATTTAACACTGTTGCTACCCTGCAATGACATTTTGACTGATACTTATTGAAGAGTTTTAACAGACAGGACAGAGAGGAAGGAAGGGGGGAGAAAAATTACAAGGAAGCAGTCAAAAGGATGGTAAAAATAGCATGAGGATAGAAGGACATAAAGACAGGAAAAGGATAAAGAGGAGGACTGAACAGGGTAAGGAATAAAAAGGTACACAGAAAGTCTGAACTGAGTTTTCAACAATCTCATACAAGTATGACATAAAAGTGAGCTGTCAGAGGATGTCCATCACAATTACATTGTAATACTATTAGCCATTTGTACTCCCTTAAACCTATTCCAAAGGAGAACAAAAAACAAAAACCAATCATGGTACACTGTATTCTGTTCAGAACGGAATATTAGTACCAGTACCTACCGTTCCAGGGCATCCTCAAATGACAGTTCATATTTCTTCATAATATACGCTATGACAATTGTTGCGCTGCGGGACACACCAAAGTAACTGAAATGAGAAGCATTACAAATACTCTCAGTTCTCATCTGTTTGCAGTAACCAACAGAACACAACTTTAATATCAACTGAAGTCACCATCCAAGACAGCAGCATCTAAAAGCCTTAGTGACAAGCACTGTTATGTACTATGAGGTTATACATCTAGAACTGCACCACAACAGAAACCACAGCATAAGGCAAGTGCAATAGTGAAGGTAATGCAAGAGTTACAAAAATCACCACAAGCATTTAGACAGGAGTTCCAATGTTGGCATGTCCCATCTGCAAAGAATTCCTTGGGCTGCTGCCTGAATAATTGCAACATACCCTCCAGAACATCGTCAGTTGGTGTGAACCTTCAGGCTTTGAGAGCTGTGTGCTGAATGTCCAAGCGCCTCTCATCACGCAGCAGTCAGTCATGTGTCACACTACGGGCCACATGGCAGGCAATCAGCACTGTCATGCAACAGGAAGATGCCTTCAGTGAGTTAGTGGACATTTGTTCTGATGTTGGTAGCAAGTTCTAAAGGGTCTGACAGTAATATTGTGCACACGTTGTGTCATTACACAATTTTAAGTGCAGAAGTAGGGGTGTCTCCATGTCCTGGTTTGATGGACTCACCACAATGTGCTAAATTTAGGCTGCGCAGCTACACATTCACATGATTGCAGCAGCACCACAGACATGTGTCAGGTGTGCACACCCCCTCCCCCCCACACACCACATTGCACTGAACACAAATATACGTATGGGCTCTCAAAACACAATGCAAGTGTTCTCTGTTGCTCTGAATGCCTGTGTCAGTTCTCTTGACCAACTTTTCATCACACACTGAGACACAAAGTACTGTACTTTCTGTTGCATCTCAGTTTTACATGCATACACACACACACACACACACACACACACACACACTGTATGCGATATAATGCTTACCAATGTACTAATACGACTCCCTGCTCCTGGCCTGCCTTAATAAACTCAGATGTATTTTCAAAGTGTGTCAGCAGATCTTCTCTCGGAGTATCAGTCACTGGAAGCAGTAAAACAAACAACTTTAAAATGTGTGTAGTCTCTGATACACTGAGCCAGTCTTGAGCACTGCTGTGCACAAAATGTGTGTAGTCTCTGATACACTGAGCCAGTCTTGAGCACTGCTGTGCACAAAATGTGTGTAGTCTCTGATACACTGAGCCAGTCTTGAGCACTGCTGTGCACAAAATCATGCCAACACATTAACAGTTTCCAAGACCTGTAAGCAGGAAAGCCAAGAAGAAAAACAGCAACCACACCATTTGGTAGCAACAAAACTGTCACTGTAATTTCTGAGAATAACACACAGGGTGCAGCAGACAGACAGATGGACAGACAGACAAAAGCAAATAGTAAAGAAATAGAGGAAAAAGGAAGGAAGGAAGGAGAAGAAGGTATGGAAGGTCTAAAATAAAGAAGGGTGGGGGCTGAGGATACAAACGAGACTTTTTCCTGAAAACACTAAACTTACATATGCACCAAAATGTCAAAACCAAATGAGATGCTTCTGTGATCCAAATGATTTCATCCTTCATTCCATCACAAATCATGTCACATGTGTTTGTCTCAGAAGATCATAAATGCTAGTGCTAAGAGGTCATGTGGAATGTATGGGAAAAAAGAGAAATGCTAGAGTTTTGGAGGATAAAATTGTGGGATACACAGGTGTAGATGGAAATTATGGGATACACAGGTGTAGATGGAAATTGTGGGATACACAGGTGTAGATGGAAATTGTGGGATACACAGGTGTAGATGGAAATTGTGGGATACACAGGTGTAGATGGAAATTGTGGGATACACAGATGGAGATGGAAATTGTGGGATACACAGGTGTAGATGGAAAGACAGTAGTAAAATGGACCTTAAACAAGTAGGATGGGAAAATGTAGACTGGGCTAATCTGGCTCAGGATAGGAACCAGTGGCAGGATGTTGAAACACAGTAATGACCCTTTGGGTTCCAAAAAATGTGAAGAATTTGTTCAGTATGTGAGGCATAGGGAGCTTCTCAAATATGAATCTGCTCTATGAAGTCATTTAGTTAGTGCTAAAATGCCACTGCATTCCTCTGTCAGCATGCATTATTTCAGTCCCAACATTTACTTTGGATCTTATGTGTATTGGACCGTGCATCATCTTGATATCTGAATAAAGGTAGACCAACTTGATGACACTTTCTTTATTATGTCAGTTTACTGCTCAACATGTTTCAGATGTTAATACATCCATCTTCAGGAGTTTGCGACTACTTGGTGCGTTATTGTGTAGGCTGTATTGTGCTGACTAGTGGTTCAGCCTGCACTTGGATACCACATCACCAACAGACAATCCCGCTACATAACACCAACACGCCTCAAGTCAGCCTACACAATAACGCAACAAGTAGTCGCAAGCTCCTGAAGATGGATGTATTAACATCTGAAACATGTTGAGCAGTAAACTGACATAATAAAGCAAGTGTCATCAAGTTGGTCTACCTTTATTCAAATTTACTTTGGACTTTATTATTGACTCTTGCAGTTGCAATATATTTAGCGTTGAAAATAAACAATATAATGAGTTTCCATTATATTTTCAATCGATTCCAACACCAGTGTTCACTATACAACAGATGACTGTTATGCAAATGAATACAGAAAACATTCAAATACACAGAAAAGAACAAAAGGGTTCAGTGTATTCCTGTTTTCCAAGCTTGCACATTAGCACCCACCTTGCAAAAATTTAGTTTTTATTCCTGGCAGCATTATTATTTTTCTCGGTAAAGGGCAGGAATCAACTGTAAGAATATGGTTGATGTGATGCAACTCTAACATGACAACATCCGTAGCTGCAGTTAAATTGCCTGTGACAACAGAGCAATACAGAAATAAATCCAGCTAAAATGGTAAAATCAGACATACATCATCATTACACCTACACATGCAGAACAAAATATCTCTACATACTACTTCAAAAATTACACTATATGACCACAAGTATCACAGTAAAGCAATTCTTATAAACAGTCAAATTACACTATTTGCCCATCAGTACCACTGTAATACATTTCTTAAACAGTTACGTTATTTATGACTAGCTGCAAACTTATTACACAGGGTCAGATCAGTATCTGGAATGCTGTGTTCATTTCTTTGTATTTCCAAAACAGGATATGACAGACGTTCTTCCTGCTTACACCACCTATGAAGACAGAATAGACAGTGTGTTGCAAAATGTCAGCACATTTAATTCAGAAGCCAGGGAACCACCCAAAAGAAAGAATACAACATTCAGAATAGAGCGAAAGTTTGAAATCAAGAATGACAGACATACTCTAAAAACTAGGTGGTTCTAAATGTCAAGCCCAGAAATCTCCAACAGCTATAAAAGTAAGGCCCAGAGGCTGTGCACAGCTCTATCAGGTACATGTTGGTTCCCCCCTCTTTTTTAACTGAGGGCAGGAACAACTCAGTTTCAAACACATTACATGCATTTCTGCATATCTGAAACACTGGACAGAGCTACTGTGTATATTAGTTCACCACATTATTTACAAAGTGTTACCAAACTTTTGGAAATTGTTTACTCACACACACCTACAGCACACGTGTAAGATTACTGAACACAATACTTAAGAATAAACTCAACAATATACTCGTAACATGTAACTACATTTGTGCAATGCTATTTGTATCTTGTGTAACAGAAAGTATCTTGGAAGCATGTTGTGTAGCAAATAATAATTTAACAATTCAGAGTCACTTACTCACAAATACGGCAATGAACAGCTGCGTGTGTAAAGAAAGCAATATTTAAGTATAAATACGACAACAGTCTAATAATACATACCTGACTCTGTGCCTTGCTACTCAGTTCTCATGGAACACAACCACCTTGTAAGCCATGACCCACCTTGGTCTATACATGCTAATCCAAACCATAACCTTGAGGTACTACATACAGACACCTCAGAAGAGTACTTTTTGGTCTTCTGTCAAAAACTGACTAGTTCTAAACATGACAAACCTACAATCATACAAACCCTACACAATGAGACACTGCAGAACACAGTCTGAGTCCTCCTAAGACAATTTAATCTATCAAGAACTTATCAAACACAACCAGGATGGACCAATGTGGGACCAAACACAGTTACAGAACAGAGTACTGTAGGAGAACAAAAGAACATTCTGTACCTAACCTCAAAGTCAAAATTTTGAGTAATCATATTCAGTACTGTAGTATATGTACTTTGTCCACACTCCATACGTTCTGCTGATCCTTTGCAAGGAATACGTCGCCATCTGTATTCGAAACAGGGGCAAATTTATCGACAAACTCATTACATTTGTTTTGTTGCAATTATACACCACGGAAGAGTTCTGGAGTCAATGTAATAAATATAACCCTTCGTTATACAACATTCACATCTTGCTGAAAGAAACACCTAGTCTTCTGTATCCTGGGTCACAAACCTGTAAATAATGTAGTAGCCTAACAAAATATACATACCAATAAACAAACCGGGCTCTATACAATCAAGATTTGTTAGCCCCGCATCAAAATCTTCGCGTTCAAGAACTGCTGATTCTTTACGTTTGACACTCAGTTTCTTACAAGCACCAAGTGAACTCATCATTCACCACTGTCTTGAACTCCTTACGCCAGATTAACCATCGCCACACATTCACGTATACCCCGCACCCAGTGCGAAATACTGTATTTACACTTTCTTGTTGACATTACTTCTACAGACTATTCAATTGTTCTATCTATAATTATATTTGTGTATGACTTTCGAAAGGCATATTCCGATCGATTCCATAAGAACAACAAATTTTGAACGTGACATCTGACGGCTACGATGTTGGTTCTCTTGATATTCCCGCCATATCCGTAAAATATCTCTTTTGAGGCCGAAATTGTAATCGCATTGTTCTCGAATGTTTTATTGCGTTTACATTTACTTCAATAAGTCAGTAGCTCTCCCCTAATATTGTTCGTGTATTTTCCGTCACACAATACTGCACTTTAGCCCAAAACGTAGAACATGCGAACATACCAAATGGAGGGAAAAATATAGCTGATACCGTGGTAGACAGCTTCATTTGTGTCGATTACACAAATGCATAAAATGAACTCTTGAGATGGAGGCCTGTCTGTCCACATATTTTATCTCCAGAACTACTAGGTCGATTGTATGTGGTACTCTGGGTGTAAAGTGATGGATAGGAGTCAGAGTAGTCCATTTATGATCCGTGGAGTGGTCCAATCCTTCTTCTTCTTCTTCTTCTTCTTCTTCTTCTTCTTCTTCTTCTTCTTCTTCTTCTTCTTCTCCTTCTCCTCCTCCTCCTCCTCTTCTGCGGGGCTATAGCTCGGAACTTCGGCCTTCGACTCTTCAATCCTCCGCCGCCAGGCATCTCTCTCCTCTGCCAACTTACTCCAATTCCTGCATTTTAACATCCTCATAGTATCTCTGTCCACTGCATCTAACGTTCTTCCCGTGGGTCTTCCAACTGGTAGTCTCCCTTCTATGTGTCCTTCCAATCCTTTCTTGGACACACTTTCATCCTTCATCCTCATCACGTGACCCACCCACTGGAGTCTTCTCAATCTGATATTCCTGGTTAACTCCCTTTCCTTCCATAAGTTATAAATTTCGCGATTTTACCTGTTTTGCCGCTGTCCATTAACCGACACAGGCCCACATATTTTCTTCATATCTTCATAAAAAATCAAAACCAACTTGTTGCACAGTACTCATTTGTGTTTGTATTTAGATCTGCAACATGTTTCGGCTAGATATATTGGCCATCTTCAGGGAATCACATGCAGCGATATTTCATCTTGGAATTATCTCCTGTGGTTACAGTTGTTTTTGTGTTTACAGTTATTAAAATTAATAAAATCGGGTTGTAGTTAAAGACGGTCGGAATATAATTAAAATACAATTGCGTACAGTGTAACATAGTACAGGATACAATTTTTTTTGTCCAAACACCTACGTTTTCGGTTCTTTCTTCTTTAATACGACTAGTAAGATATTTCAACTGTACTGTATTTTAACTACAACCCGACTGTAACCATTTTAATAACTGTAAACACAACAGTTGTAACCACATAAGATACTTCTAAATTGAAACATTGCTGGATATGGTTCCCTGAAGATGACCAATAAATCTGGCCGAAACAAGTTACGGATCTAAATACTAATAGAAAGGAGTACTGTGCAACAAGTTGGTTTTGATTTTTTTGTGAATATAATACAGTTGCAAGGAAAATGTATAATACGAAATTTCCTTAGTCCTTTTCGTCTGATGCATTAAGCATTCTTCTGCAGTCTGCGACAATGTCCACACCTCCCTCCCGTTCCATAAGATGGACCTTATTAGTGTTTTATATAATGTGGCTGGTTATTTCCGGGTTATGTCCAAAATATTTTTACTACCCCTTGGAGACCGGTTCTGAAATCTAACAGTCGGAACTTCCCATCACGTTGAGCGAGTCTGCGTCAAGCTTAACACTACAGCGGTTAAGAATGAATGGATCTATCCACTCACGCCCTTTGCCTTCGTAGCTTGCACAGGGGAAACTTTGCCTTCCTTCTGTACCCACAAATTATGCTCGGTGTTCTTACACGTTGTTTTTTCGCAACCGTAAAGTGTAACTACAAAAATAAACGCGGGAAACACACTTGGCACTTACGTCCATATAAACCGTAGGGTCCACCTAGTCTCCAAGACGGTAAGGCGTGTCAGTGATTGGTTACCTATATGACTGCATACCTAAGTGTCCCCGACGTTATTCTTGGACTGCTTGACCTTTCAAGATGAGACCGACAGGTTGTCCCGAAACGTCGGTGACTAAACACCTACCACGTAGCTTGAGATAAAAGAAGCGCGATTTCGTTTACACCGCGAAGGAAGCTTGAAATCAGGCTACTTCACAGCAGTTTTACCTTCGTTAACATAATCCCTGCTTTACAGGAAACTTAAACTGAATGTTTGTCGGTTACCTTTCGAACAGCATATTGTATAATAGTTGTGTTGGCTTACATGAAAATGAATGAATCCATGGATTTTCATTGTGAAACGTGATAGAACTCGTGCCTGGAATATCCCGGCAGTAATCGGGTTGTCTACATATTGGGTGGGTTGAGACAGTGGTAATATTTTACCTACATGCGCTATATTGGCGCCCCTGTTTCTCTGGAGTTTGTAAGTCCATCTAACAGAGTGTGTTAATGTCGGTCGATAATCGAGGTGGAAGTACATTCTTGGTATTTCTTGATTGTATTTGAACTGTAAAGTAAAAGTTGTGCGAGATTTGAGGTTCTCATAGTATGCGGATGAAGATCCAAGTTCTCTGGGATATTGCACCTTACCAAGTGGTAAGTAGTTACTGATATATGTATACTTTTATTTCAGTAACTTTGCTCTTTGTATTCCCGCCAATATTTCGGGAGGTCTTACATTGAGTATTGAAAGACGGAATTATTGACAGCCTTGAAATTGTGTGACTACTTCCTTACAGTGTAATATAGGAATATCCAATTTGGATATACATAAATTATTAATTGCAAATACTTGTTTTATGAGTCACAAATGGATATTTTCGTTCGTGTGCGTGCGTGCGTGTATGTGTCCGTTGCATCAGGGTCGCCAAGGTGCACAGCAAATATCTTGCCAACATAGATATTAATAGAGCCATCAAGCATACTTAGGCTTTTGGTTGGTGTATTTAGGCGTCAGAAATTATGTTTATTTGTAAAATAAAGATAGATGTTAGGCTTGTGCACATGCATGCGTGCGCGCGTGTATGCGCGTGTGTATGTGGATTTTGTTGTTGTTGACATGCGTTAGAACTTGCTCGAGCCGTAGGTTTTGTAACTGCCAGCTTCTCCGTAATTTGCAAGATGAGTGCGTTATAGTCTTCATCTGCAGCTGACTTAAGGGCTGTGCCATGGCTGAGGTGATTGGTCGCCAGCCTCTCACCTCAGAGTTCCTGCGTCGGTTCCAGGCCAGTCAATGAGGAGTTTGTGGTAGACAAAGTGTCACTGATATGGGCTTTTCTCCCAGTACTTCAGCTTTCCCCTGTCAGTATCATTCCACCACTTCTCTATACTCATTCATTCATCCACAATTGTTACTGACAGTGCTGTTAAATAGGAAACTTTAAAGATTTGACTTCATAATTGTTATATCAAAATACATATTTTTGATCCTGAAAGGGCTGTAGTTGGTTTCTTGGTGGCCAGGAGACAACGAACAAGAATCACTACTAGTGGTGGTGGTGATGATGACAGAATAACAGTCTGAGAATACAACAGTCTTCAAGTTTCTGCAGTACCTGTAAGAAATAAGCTGAGTTTGTCTAAATTTGGTACTCTGAACACACAAACAATAGCCAGAATTTTTTGACAACCACAGGTTTTTGTAATTATCCATTTTTTATTCATGTGCCAGGAATATATATTTACCCCGGGCAATTACTGTGAAATTTTAAGAATTTTAAGAAATGACATTTAAATGAGAATAAAGTTTTGTTCACTTAACAATTGTGATACTGCCACATTGTGACTGACAAATGCTATAAATGAACGGTTTTATCTCCAAGTAAATTATGTGTACATAACTCAAAATTGGCACAATTCAAAACGTTTGCTTGCAAATTTGGAGTTGCCATGTAACAATTAGTATAGATAGTTAATTTTCTTCTGTGTTATTTTAATGTTGCAGTAGTTATGGTGAAGTCTGGCAGTTTAAATAGGAAGTCTTTTTCATTGGCAGTACAGTTTTGTGTATTTGTGGGACCTACATATTTTGAGTCTTAGCAGGCTATTAGCAGTGGTTCTCCTCAGTTGCTGCCAGGACATGCTGGCAAGCAGTCATTAAATGACTCGTAAATGATTACATACAAATTGCTGACTACTGAGAACCTGAACCTGACCAACACATTTATTTTCTGGTTCTTGTTATTGCATGCATGCCAACACAACATGATGTGCGATGTGTGTGTGTGTGTAATTTGTGTGTGGCAGGTACCAGTTTCAGTTGTATAAGACATATGCAGTTCTTTATTTTGTGCATGGAACAGTAAGAAGGTATTTGTATTTAGTCATTTTGCTGTTAAAAGTGAATATTTCCACCATACATTTTATTGCCATAAGTGCTTTGGAGAAACTTACTCTTACTGTGTAGATAAATTCACGTGTCTGTCAAAAGTCTGTGAAGTTGGAAGTGCTGCTATCTGTGGGAATCAGTAAAACTACTCATATATGTATTTAAAGATAGCGCGAGATGCAATATATAACAGAACCGCACAAAGTAACTAACACCATATTGTGTGCTATCAGTGTTAATGTTTTTACCAGTATTTATTTGTCTACATATTTTTAATTTACATGTACCGTTTAAAAAAATACTTCTTTGGTTTTTGGCCCTCTATGTGCATTTTCTTTACATAACTTATCATTTGTATTTTTTTCACAATTACCTGGGAATATTGCTGTCACGAATGGAAAAATACGAGTACCTAATGAAGATATTTGAAAATAATTCACAAAACCAAAAAATTAAGTTTCACTTTTTGATGGAGAATTGACAGTGGTTTGGGAGTCAGCCTGAGATTTAATTGTGCATTGAAAACGGTAATACAGCTTAGAGTGCAGAATAATAATAATAATAATAATAATAATAATAATACAGTTTCAGTAGAAAGGCAGATTGGTTTATTGTGCTTACTTAATGGAAGCCAGAGGAAGGTTAAGTGTCACTAATGAAACACAGAATATTGATAAAGTTTCTTACTTGCATGGTCACTATCTAAATGCAGTACATTTAGTTCTTATTGCTAAACTCCACATCCTGCAAATCAGGTTACATACTTTCTGGGATGTAATGATATGTTATGATGGGCTAAGACTGTAATTTCTGCCTGACAAGGGATAGTACAGCTTAACCCTTACAGACACTCAATGGTTAGTGCTGTGTATGGCACTGATTGTCCTTTGGTGTGAGAATCACGTGAAACTACATAAGTACTTTGTGACAGAACATATGGAGTTTATGGCTACCACAGACACCTTTACCTGGACCAGCAATGCCACATCTCATATTACAAACACATTCTGTCATGCAGGTTATTTGAGGCACAGGAAAGTAACATTGTCTTTGTTATGTCTACAGCTTATGTTTTGGCCTGTAAGAGCACAGTGTGTTCTGTGTGTGCTACATGCTGTAACGGTGGAAACTTCTGCATTTTGTGCACACAGTGCATTTAGTGTTTGTTTTGATTAAGATATAGAATGACTGTCAATAAAATTAAGGGTTTTTATGATTGATACATGGGAGATTTATTTACTGCACGTTTCGGTCCAAAGGGACCATCTGCAGGTCACATATAAAAATTACGGAGAAGAGTTACTGGGTTGTGAGTGGTTTGTATATAAATGAGATCTCATTGGTACAGTTAGTTGGCTTATATTGGAATGAAACTTGCTGTAAAAAATCTACCATGCACTAATAATAAAACACCCTTCGTTGTTGCTGATTGATTTGTTCTGTATCCTTGTTACTGTAATCGCAACAGTATGAACCAATTTAAGATTTTGTTTGATTGTTAGTCAACAGTGATCATTTCCCAGTTCAGAAGGAACCATTTGATCTCTGTAAAAGAGATGCAGTAGAAAGATTCAAGTGCTGGGGGATGTTGTGCCACGTTGGCTGGTGGTACAGCAGTTACTGTGGTTCCGAGACACTACAGTGGCACATCCTGGAAGGATTGATTCTTCATCAGCACTGCTGTGAGGATGTCAAAACTTGCGGAGATGCAGAACTGAATTTTTAATGTTTAGCCAAATTTCAGACTTCAAAAATTGGACTCTTTTTGGATATAATATGATCATGCTATCGTAGGCGTAACGTGGGTATGGGGGGGGGGGGGGAAATGCCCCTTCCAATATTT
>Ga0136643_10009375_pt1 | contig 14394 bp, 10 predicted proteins | sample TergutLab28metaG_FD_96883 | JGI IMG/M metagenome (GOLD analysis project Ga0136643, IMG submission 96883) | Labiotermes labralis P1 segment gut microbial communities from Petit-Saut dam, French Guiana - Lab288 P1 (version 3) (version 3) | ecosystem: Host-associated > Arthropoda: Insects >... | reverse complement strand
GGGGGGGGGGGGGAAGTTATTGAACATGAAATGTGTGTTTTGATATTCTCTACAGCTTTTCTCTGAAACATTTCATTCTAAGAAGAATTCAATGAGTTGTTACCATAAATGTACGTAGGTCTTCATGTAAAGTACCAGTTATTCTTGTCAGGTTTCAATTAAACTTGAATTTTCTCGACAGATTTTCATATATACTCACATATCAAATTTCATGAAAATTCGTCCAGTGGGAGCCGAGTTGTTCCATGCGGGCGGGCGGACGGACGGAGGGACAGAAGGACAGACAGAACTGACGAAGCTAATAGTCTATTTTCGCAATTTTTCGTACGCGCCTAAAAACACAAATAAATAGTTGTGCTGGTCGTGATTAAATGCTACTTTGTAATATCGAATAACACAGTGGAATGTCCAACGTAAAGATTGTGATAATTACAGTTTTGAATCTTTGCTTCACAGAAAACATCCGTCGCGTGATGCTGTGTAGGCAAGTAGTCGCTCTTTGCTGTCAGAGCCGCACAAATCTCCGAAGTACAGCGTTTGGAAAAAATGCACAGTCCATAATAAAGTAGGTCATGCGTATAGTAAATCAGTGTCCTGTAAGTGTTCAATGTAGAAGGACTTCGTTAATCTCTATTTGTTTACCGACATTTACTAAAATTAGAGATTACGCCTATATGGATGGCTTCGGATAGCAGAATACCTTACATCATGCTTCTTTTTTAGGCTGACCTTTTCTACCAACCCATTGTAGGCGTAGTGGGATTTTGTTACACCTGATAGCACTCAGTGACACACACCTACACACACACGCGCGCGCGCGCGCGCGGTAGAACTCCTCTGGACGAGGGACCGTCCCGTCGCAGAGACCTCTACCAGACAACACATAGCACTCACAAGAAACAGACAGCCATGCCCCCGTCGGTATTCGAACCCGCAATCCCGGCAAGCAAGCGGCCACAGACCTACGTCTCAGACCGCTCGGCCACTGGGATGGACAGAATAACTTAAATAGCCCGATTAATGCAATTTGTAATGAGGCTTCTGCGGGATGGGCAGTTTGTGGTCTTTTTAAATATCGATAGAGCTCTACAGGCACAGTATCCAAGACGTGCGGAGATTATGCTCTGATATGGCCCTGCAGTGAACGCAAATACTAGTTCTGTCGTTCATACAACTAGTTAAGTTCACGGAACATGCAGCCGCGGAAAGGCTGTTACGAACTCGTAACAAATTTACATTTCTTCGCTAATACATACGAAAGAACCGAATAATGAGTGAACGCCGTTAGGCACGCTGCTCACAAAGAATTACAGTCACTGTGTTCATCAGTTCTGCCAACTCACATTAAGCGATTCTTGTTTGTTAAATGCATGTATCGCAAAAATTCGTCTGTTTTTTTCAAAGCTGTGATAGGTTGAGATAGTTTTTCGTCCAGATTTCGAAGCTTAATATTGGAAATAATACATAAATTGGCTATCTTTTACATTACCATAACTGCTTTGACCCCAACAGTGCAAGCAAAAGCTCCAAGTAGAGCTACAGTGAGAGCCAGTAATATACGTTCTGTGCTCGAGGTGAGGCAGTAAATGATACGAACAGGTGTAGAAGTTTCAGTTGATGAATGTAATAGCATTGTGTACAGAATAAACGAAACATGAGCTTGCTGTTGATTACATATTTTATTTATGTTTATTATTTAGTACCGTTACGTAGTAAGAGAGACTAATAACATGTATATCGCTGTACAGAACAGAGCTGAACACATTGTACACGGAAGTAATTGAATACAGCGAAATTTTAATTTACGTTGGTGGTCAGGACTTTGTTTACAAAGTATTGTTTGTTAATTGCTTTGGAAATGCAAGTCGGAGACAGCATCCAAATACATAGGCCGGCCTGCTTTGTATGCTAGCGTACAGAGACAACAGAACGTCACGCACATGTAATGGATAGTTTTGCCAACTACGATAGCAATTTCTGGTACAGTAACCTTTTCTCCTGCCTTAAGAAATTTCCACAAGGCGCTGAGTCATTTGTGTATAGTAGAATGCAGTTCTGCTTTAAACTGCAAAATGCGCTATCCCATTGTGGAACAAGATTTTACAGAACAGAATTAAGTACTCATTTCCAGTGCTCCGCACAGCATACAAGGGCGGGAAGCCTAGTATCATTGTTCTGAAGAATAGATACGTTGTTGCGATATGCGAGGTTCTCACAGCGGAGATTTTTTGAAGAGTCAAGCTTTCTGATTTGTGACGCCGTGTCAACTGGTAAATAGTTTGAGACTCTTCAAAGGATCCCGGTACTTTTATGATCGGGGCCAAACAGTCGAAGAAAACTACTTCACCCTGAAAATGGAGGCACTACGAACCCGGTAAACGTCGTTAACTACCAGGCGATACGGCGGCATATCCCAGAAAACATAAATCTTAGAATACGTTGGTGCTGCCGCAGCCGACACCCAAACGTATGTTAGCTAGTTTTCTCGAGTTTTATACCAGATTAATTTTCTGGAGCTTACAGCGAGTGCCTCTAGATGTGGGATATGTCACTGTAGCACGTGGCATTCGGGTTAGCATTCACAGTCTGTGATTAACGGCTGACATAGGAAGGTAATCACAAAGTACCAAATGCTAGGCATTTGTCGAATGTAATATATGTCCAGGCCTTTCATGAAAGTTGACTCTCCGGATGCATCTGCTTGTAAAGTGTAATTGCACCTTATTTCCAAACCACGACACAAGACCCGCGTCTGACAATGGTTACTGAAATTATTTGTAACCCTAGAAAACTTTGAATGCATTCTGTAGGCCCTGTGTTTCTTAATGTTGTAGCCAGTGCATACAAATGCACCGTGTTTTGTTCCATCTTTTCACCATTTCACTACTCCCATACATGTTCCGTGCAACTTTAGAATGTGTTCGGTTCCATGACCATTTGTGGAGCGACATTAGACCATTCTCCTCGAGACTTCGATTGTGATAAGGCGAGGAAATAATTGCTGTTTGTTCTGAACTGTGTGGGCAGAACGTAGAATTTTGTAGTCAAACTTGCTGGCAAATGGTACGCACCAGCTTCGGGTTTTTCCTCGTGATGTGGGTGGAAGCATACATACTATAAAAAACAGAAACTTTAATAGTAGCTAGTAAGGAGATTGGCCTAGAAGCAAGTGCAGAGAAAACCTAAGTACATGGTCATGTCGTGAGGCCAGCATGCAGGAAATATCACAGCGTAAAATATGTAATAATCCCTTTGGAATGGTGGAACAGTTAAAATATTTTGGAACAACGATGCAAATCGAAGTTTCGTTCACAAAGAAATTAAGAGCGGATTGTAGTCAGGGAATGCTTGTTATCATTCAGTGCAGAATCCTTTTGTCTTCCAGTTTGCTATCCAGAAATATGACGATTAAGATATACAGGACTGTAATTTTGCTTGTTGTTTTGTATGGGTGTGAAACTTGGTCTGTCACACTGAAGGAGGAACATAGCCTGAGGGCGTTTGAGAATAGGGTGCTGAGGAGAATATTTGAGCCCAAGAGGGACGAGGTAAGAGGGGAGTGTAGAAGACTATATAAAGAAGAGCTTTATGATCTGTACTCCACACGAAATATTATTCAGACGATCAAATCACGAAGAATGAGATGGGCGGGGCTTGTGGCATTTATGGGAAACAGGAGAGGTGCGTCCAGGGTTTGGTGGGGAGACATGAGGGGAAGAGACCACTTTGAAGACCTGGGCGTAGATGGGAGGATAATATTAAAATTGATGTTAAAGAAGTTGGGTGCGGAGGCATGGGCGGGCTTGATCTAGCTCAGGATAGGGCTCTTGTGAATGTGGTATTGAATCTTCGGGTTCCATAAAATGCGGGGAATTTGTTGACTGGCTGAGGACCTGTTAGCTTCTCAGAAAGGACTTTGCTCCTTGGAGTTGTTAGTTAAAATAGGTGATACGTAAAGCAAACATATAGTCTTGAGGTGGTTATCCAAATTGTAACAGTGATAATTAATCTGTACTGTACATTGTCTTTAATTCTGCAATGACATTTGTCTTTGAAATAAGATGCTGTAGTAACCTATTCTCCATGCTTGTTAAAACGCTTGTTTCCCTGTAACTCTATCTTCTGACATAGACAATTTAATTTTTCTCCAAACCGTGTGTAATTCTTTGCCGTCATGACGCTCTGGTGTACCGAAACAAATGAATGTATTTTATTTGCACTGTTTGTATATTCCACTGTATATAGGAGTTTGATTTAATTGTTGCCAATAAGTGGTGGTATGTCCTGTATACAGGCCATTGTCGTTATACAGCTATGATACGGCCTTCTGGAATTAGTATCATTCATTGCACGTGAGATGCAAGAGTTGTTAAAACCACGTCTCCTTCTTTTGGAATTAGGTTGTAGCAGTTCCTGGATATATTATGTAATACAGTACATATATATATATATATATATATTTATTTATTTATTTACCGCCATGACTCTCTCCGGGAATTAAATAGTGCCGTACCATGCATGCTGTATTTTTGACTAGACAGCTGTGACTCTACCCCATAACCTCATTTGTGAGGCCGGAATACACTACCTGAGGGTGAAGTTGAAAGCGGAAGGCGCCCATAGAGACACATCCCATCCATTACGCCGCTATATTAGATGCTGTAATGGAAACAGTTAAAAGGTAGGTCATCCAGAGTGCTGTGAATGGGCTGAGCAGCACAGTCTTGCTGTGGAACTGTGCCACGATTTGAGGGGGGGGGGGGACACGTATTTCTTGTCAAAGATTGTTAACTATGGTGCAAGGATATTACACTTAGATTTGCCACGTTTCTATAGTATGCGCATCGTGTCTTACTAAAAGGCGATCCAAATCTTCGAAAAGTGGGTCTGTCCGCATCCTCGGGGAATAGACTAGAGGGCGCCTAAACACTTGTGCCCGACATACTGATCTGTTTTCAGTCGCTGGATCATTCGTCCAGTCCTGCACTTTAAATGCTAAACGCGAAGTTAAAGGGTGCACGCAATGAAGGCGTGTAGGAGGAGAAGAGAGGCATAATTCCACTCATTCTTAACCTCCGTATTAGATGGAGGTGAGTGGTTAACATCACAATGCAGCCGCTGTATCTCCGGGGAAGGAACACCTGGTGCTCACTGATCAGGTTGCTGGATGTACTCCAGAGCCGGTCTGATGTTTTTGGAGAATAGAAGAATATGTTGCCCGTGTCGGAGATCGGAGCCCGGGATTCCACGTAACCTAGTTAGTCACTAGGTGTATTGTTAAATGCGCTAACGTGTTCCGCTTTGAATTTGTTTATTTAAAGTTCCGTATCTATCACATTTGTCATTTTATTGGTAAATATTGATATATTTTTAATAATCACGTCAAAATTGCGAGCTCTCTAAAGAAAGTAAAATCACTCTTAGAAAGGTCGTTACGGAAATGGACGTCTGGCAACAGTGGCGTTTTAGGAGCATGCTGGTATCCAGACCGAAGTAGCTGATACAGCGTAATCACATTCAGATGCAGAAATATGTTCATGTTTAGAACGGTAATAATTTTAAGTCGTTGGGTTGCTTCAGGAACGTTTACAGCGTCACAGGACGTGCGGAACACAAGCGCTTTGAAACAGGTCGTATAAAACGTAAATCCCATAAATCGTACTGCAGTTGTGGGCGATAGTTTTAACGCTGTTGTGCAAGAGAGGCTGACTTGATGGTGTTGTCTCGGTTCGTCAGTGGGCACAATAAATAAGGCTGGGATGCGCGTCCAAGCGGAAAACGCTAGAAAAACATGCCAAGTGCCTAATCAACCTGCGTGTACACGGTGGCTGTCGTAGCGGGAGGTCTTTAGTTCCACTTCCTCCACTTCCCCCTCTTTCCCTTTCTCGGCAGAGATTTGTGAAGCCGTCATGCCTTCCATCACAAGCCGAGTAGCAGTTCCAATCTTCAGGTATCAGCTTCTACACCGAACTCGTCAGTTTCTTTGCTGCAAGGATTCATCGTGGGACCGGCAATTTTCAGTCAGTAAGGCGGTTAAGGACTGGAAGACCGAGGATCTAATCCCAGCGACAGTTTTTTTTTTTCCGCCACGACATCTGGAGTTTAGTTCGTTGCTAGGATCTTGGGTTTGAGATAAGCAGCTCGGAAGATGAAGCTCATATACATACAAGCATTTCCTTGAGGTCTGGAATGTGTACGTGTATACATATGCATACACACACACACACACACACATTCGCGCCACCTATACGCTACGTGATGAGGTGGTTAGGAATCGAGGCAGTTAGTTGAAAAGAAAATAATTAAGGTAATGCGGTACACTGGATTAAAATATCGACTTTGCTGTTGCTTTTAATCTAAAATCCGTTTGTCAGAAAAGAAATATTCTTTCCCATCAGTCCATCATGTTACTCAGTTGCCTGGAATCATGAATCGAAATCTTCTATTGCCTTTAGATATTTCGATCGTATAATTGTATTAATTTCAGCAACATCATTTGTATTTATCGGCAGTGTCAAATATAATGGAAGACGGTTGCATATTTTCGGAGATGGAACTTAAGGATGTGACTTCCAGATAGCTTATATATTTAGTGTCTTTGTTTGTGTCCACAGCTGAGAGAAAGACGTCCCTGGGGAAGGACTGGCACAGCGCCTGTCTGCGCTGCGAGAAGTGCAACAAAACGCTGACCCCTGGTAGCCACGCTGAGCATGAGGGCAAACCATACTGCAACCAACCCTGCTACTCCACACTCTTCGGGCCTGGCGGTCAGTATCGCTGTCCTAAGTAGGGAACAGGTCAGAGGGTACATACAGTAGGCATCGGAAGTGCGGGTAACAGGCCACGGGCGCAAATAGGAGGTCCTAGGGTGCAGATTTTAGGCCAGCAGGTCCTGGGGACAGCTTCAAAACAAGTTTCTTCAAACCCAGACTACAGTTATCGGCAGAGACGGCAGACAAGAGAGTTCACACGATAGAGAGTGGCTTGAGTGGGCAGATTATAAAAACGCAAGTAATGCTGGTAGGTCAGACATCGGATTACGGGAGTGCAAACAGCAGGTCAGAGGGCTATGTATATCGTAGGCGTAGAGACGACAAGTCGAGAGGCACGAAGAGTTGGGGAATCGGTCAGCGCATCTTCGGGACACTGCTGACATGTCGGGTGGTTAAGACGTGTCAGAGGACGGAGACAACAGATTTTGGGGCTCAAGAGATAGATTATCGTATAGGTCGGTCAGTGGTTACACGAGTTGATTAGTTGACACAAACAGCAAGTCAGAAACTTCACACGACATTGCGGGACTGGGCAGTAGATTGTGGCACGGTACACAACCAGATCAGAGTGGACACATGACACAACAGGTTTTGGGTTTCAGACGCCATAATAAATCTGTTGACTCAGACGATGTATTATATATATATATATATGGGCATGAGACAAACCATATTATGATGTTTTCTGTTATAAAGATAATCTCGAATCCAATAGTAAAGTGGCGAAATATGAGGTAGATGAATGGGATTCTAGTCGTGGAATAGTGTTTGGAACTACTCGTATGTCTGGTGGAAGGGAATATGGTCGCGGCAGCTAGGGTTCGTATCCGGGATTGGCCTTTAGGTGTTTAGAGAAAAATTGGTATGGTTGGTTTTATCAAACTGCTACTTTCGTCGACACTGGCACCGGAGGATGGACGTTATTGCATAGCACCAGACTCAATGTCGCTGTCGTCTGTAGCCAGTCAACTTTGTTCTTTGATTGTAACGTTTGTTATCTATCTCTGTGTGTGCTGCTTGCCTGCCCATCACATCCTCATTGATTTGATATTCTCCTTATTTTCCTTCTTCTTCCTCTCCTTCGGCGCTGCAACTCTTTGTGAGTTTTGGCCTCCCCAGTAATAATTGATTTAATCACTTTGTGAAGAATGCAGATGTAACAGCACGTTTAACAGAAATTTGCTGTTGTTTGTGCAGTGTGAAGACGTGACGAAGCTATTACATTGTGCCTTACGTCTGTTGCAGGTTTTGGACGCGGTGGAGCGGAGAGTTACGTGTACAAGAAGTAAACACGACAGAAACTTGTACTGAATATCTGACACATGTTGATTTTTCGCTTTCATATAGATCAAAAAAATATCAATATTTAACGTATGAAATGAACTGTTTTTTATCCTGAAGCCGATTTTCAAGGTCACACCATTCCAAAGTTCTACAGTCTTGAACTTTTCTCTGAAGTGTGTAAGAAACCATTCTTTGGCCTACGACGAATTTTTAAAACATTTTTTTTTCAAATTTTATATTTGTGAATTGTGATCTGTTTCGACGTTAAACTATTGCAGCTGTTTTTTCATTGCCTTCGCAAATGATGTTATACATTACTGCTTATTAAACATTCTAACAATCATATGGTGAATGTATTGTATGCGTCCTGCCGGCCAGTTAGTACAGAAACTTTCTTTCATTTGTCACACACATTCTGCAGATGCCTTGAAACACTTATGTCTGTGTACATAATGTCCATTATGATTTTACCTAAAGTACGAAAACAAATCTGTAAACAAACGTAGCGAGTCGCCCTTAAGGTTATAAGTTCTCTAGACTTGTTCAGAAGATGAGTAGTATCAAAAATATTTCCAAACACAAAAATTCCGGTTGATGCGTGAAATAAGTCTTAATTTATGCTACCTATCCAATCTTTTGGATACGTGAATGAATGTGTATAATTGGTTTCATGCGTGATTTCAGTTTACCCATACTGGCCTTTTTATATGTAAAGCAGTGATCGATTGTCAGTCTTTGTTGCATTGAACCTTGCAACTAGCTGACGGATTTCACAAATGAATGTATGTATTAACAGATTCCAAAATATGCGATGGTCTGAAGAGAAATGGTGTCTAATTACAAAACCCATTTTCCCAAGGAACAAAATCACAAACATTCCTGTCAAACTTGGTGCAGAAATCTTAAATGTGTATTTGATTTTGACTTTTTTGTATATATTGGCGTCGGGATGGCTCAGTCGGTATAACGACTCGCTATGGGCTGGACGGTCCGGAGATCGAATGCCGGTGGAAACGAGATTCTCCGTATCAGTCCACACTGGTCTTGGGGGCCCAACCAGCCTCCTGTACAGTGGGTCCCGATTCTATGTCGCGGGGTAAAGCGGCCGGGGCCTAGCGTTACCCATCCACCTCCATTTAGCGCCGAGAATAAGGGAAGAATAGAGTTATGCCTCTCCTCTCTCTCTCTCCGCCTTCATGGCCAGTTCTAGGTTGTAGCTACTTTACCTTTCGTTACCTTTCACCGTTTTGGGTGCCCCAACCAGACACCGTCACCGTCCTACATTATGCCCTTTCTAACACTGATTTTGGGTAAGAATTATTTTTGGGGGCCAGAACAGTTCTGTATTCGAAGAGCTTTGGATTTTGATGGACTGTGTTTGCACGTGCAAGCGCGTTTGTGTTTCTGTCACTACACTGAAGTCTGAAGAAGAATGAGTCGTAGATTCTACCTGTTTCCATCACGTAATCCTCTTAATACTCACGCGGTGCTTTTTGTGATGGTACTTCTGTTTCAGCTGACAGTATGCAAGGTGAAGGTGAAAGAAATCCAACCTTCGTCTTGTGTCATGGAAGTGTTATACATTTAAGACAAGCTTGTTTCTTACTGTTTGTAGGTCCTTCCATTTAATTTTGACTTTTAGAACCTGTGCATTTTAACCACAGTGTATTAGTGGTTTTCACACGATTTCCCAGAATAAGCCGGTTCTTTTTCTATAGAACACCATTCGACATTTGCAGTGGACACACAGTGTGTGTTATGAAAGGTGTAAGATAAATGACTAAATATTATTTAGGTGCAGATGTTTAACGTTACGGTAATTTGTCAACTGTTAGTGTCTCATAGAAAACTGTGAGAAGAAAGTATTGTAATCGTAAAAATAATTTTGCTGCTGAAAATGCGTATTAGATGTCCGCATTATGCATACTCATCATCCGGTGCCGGTGGCCGCGCGGTCTAAGGCGTAGGTCTGCGGCCGATCGCCTGCTGAGATCGTGGGTTCGAATCCCACCGGGGGCATGGATGTTCGTCTGTTGTGAGTGTTGTGTGTTGTTAGGTAGAGGTCTCTGCGACGAGCTGATCACTCGTCCAGAGGGGTCGTACCGACTGTGATGCGTCGTTGTGTGTGATCTAGAAACCTCAAGAATGAGAAGGCCATGGCCCGAGTTGGGCCGCAGCGCCACAGGGGAAAAAAAAAGTATACTCATTACTTTAATTAATTAGAAGTTTTAGCCACAATTGGAAAGGCATGTGGAGCTCATTCCACACTCGATTTAACACCTTGAGAAGTACCATCACACTTTGGGTATCGTGCTGGAATTCGTTGTTATACTAATTTAGTGGTTACATGTCCGTGAATATTTATATTTTGCACTTATGCGTTACGACACCGTGTATACTAGTGTGTGGTTACAGTGTTTCGGGGTGATATTCTGTCTTTCTGTTCAGGCTACCCAGCGACTACCAGAGTACACGGTGTCCTTAACCAGACAACCACAGTATGAGTTATTAACCCATTGGTAACTGTATGCACCACTCTTTGTAACATTAAGAAGAGGCATTTTGCCACATAGTGCATTTATATTCTTACTGTAATCTCCGATTATTTCGTTGAACGACATTAACTACTTATTTCTTATCTCCCTGGACCGCGTTCTTTGTGAAACAGGATCAGAGTTTTATGTATAATTTAAATTAACTTTCATTTTCAAAATCGGCGGTGCCATGGCTTATGCACTTATCACCGACCTCTCACCACGAAGATTTGGGTTCGATCCCGGACCAGTTCTTTCTAAATTTATGGCGGGCAGAGTTGTAATAGCACAATTTATCTCCGAGTACTTCGGTTTTCCCCTGTCATTGTCATTCCACCAATAATCCATACTCATTATCATCTTAACCCTTTAAACGCCAAGTTAAATCCAGCCTGCCATTTGCTGGCATTATTAGGAGCTCAACCTATACTCTACCATAGCAGGGTAAGGGTTAATACTGCCATTGGCAGGATAATGGGCGAAACCTGGTAATCGTAAAGTAAAATGATGCTCTTTCGGATATCGGAGAGCATTGACATGAAAGTGCTTGCACATTACTCGTGAATGTCAGTCTTCAAATGATTCAATTAATTGAAATTACTTTCCTGGTCTCCTGTCTAACTGCACTGTTTCATTTAGATATACTGCAGATATTCAGAATGTATTTTTATATTTTATAATATCAATAAGCCAAACCTTGAGCTACCACATTGCTAGCCAATTAAACTGGATACTTGAATTTTAAATCAAGAATCGAGATGGAGAACAAGGATAGGATCCATTCCTGGCCGAGACTGCAGCACAGTCTGCATTATGATACATTCCCCTCCCCACGCACGCCCACCATGAAGTTCGCGTCCCGTTTGTCTTGTGTTCGTTGATGGTTTCATTATACCCCGCTAGAGCAAGTTAGTGGGGTGGATAAATTATTCCTCGTTAATTAGCAAAATCTTCTTTTTGTAACTCCTTGTATACTCTTCGTTTCTTTTAAAAGATCTTTCTGATGCTTTAATTTTCTCGCCGATTAGATAGCTTTGCCCGTTGCAACGAGCGCAAAATTAAAGCGAATAAAATATACATAAAAATTGATGTAAGCCTAACAAAAAAGTAGGAAGTGAGGGTTCTATGGGTTCTTGATCTTTCTCATTTTCTTCAACTCAAAAAGTTTTCAAGGGCTAACTTGGAACGCAAATAGTCCGTTAAGGGTTGAATTTTTATATTCATTAAAATTCTATCAATTAAAATGACGGCCTTGTGGGGAGTAAAACAGCATTTAAAGTGTTTAGAACAAAGAGATACTCTACGAGTTATTCATCTGTTATTACTTCCCAAAATTTTGGACGCTTTTTATACAGCTACACTTTCGGATCAAAAAACAATAAAGGATGAAACGAAGTTGTCATTTTAAGTCCCTGCTTGTGGAATTAATTCATAATTTTGTTTACGAATTAATCGTTTGAAAAGTGCTAAAAATAGGATAATATAAAGGATTCTGAAGATTTCAATCGGATACCGGAGTTGAACAAGAAGTTTCTAGATAGGTATGGAGCCTTTATTAATCTGACAAGAAGTTTGGGGTAAGTATGGAGCCTACAGTAATACAAACAATAGGTTTAGGGTAGGTATGGAGCCTACAGTAATTTAAACAATAATTTTAGGGTAAGTATGGAGCTTACAGTAATTTAAACAATAGGTTTAGGGTAAGTGTGGAGCCTACAGTAAGTTAAACAATAATTTTAGGGTAAGTGTGGAGCCTACAGTAAGTTAAACAATAATTTTAGGGTAAGTATGGAGCCTACAGTAATGTAAACAATAGGTTTAGGGTAAGTATGGAACCTACAGTAATCTAAACAATAAGTTTATGGATACATACAGCCCTTACATTGATATAAAAAAGAGGTTTAGGATAAGCATGGCGCCCATATTAAACCCAACAGAAAACCTGGGGAGAAGTAAGGGGCGTGCAGTAATCCAAACCAGCGGGAAATCAATTTACAGCAACCTCAAATGTAGGAACATTTACAAAAGTCTAGATGCTGCGAGGCTAGTGGGAAAGATGCACTGACAAACTTCTCATTCGTGTTATAACAGTCATGTATAGGATGCCACATACAAGTACAACAGTAACCACCATATTGTCTACCCTGACACTTTCCGTTTTATCTCGTGAATCAACGTAGAACCCTATTACAAATATTTATTATTTAGAGTCAAAAATCACTTTCGCATAGACGTTAATGCTAACGATAGGCTTGGGGGTCGGACTTGGATTTGAGCTCTTGAAACCGACGTTCTTAAAGACAAGAAAGAAAATTTTTCCTGAGGACGGAGGCAGCAGGTTACTCCAAAAGTCAGTATTTACTTACCAGATTAAGCAGTGTTACACCCCAGAACACAGTGATCTTCATAAGGAAAGTTTCGCCAACCAGCACCACTGCAGACAATTCCCCTAAATAAGTCAAGCGTAAAGGAGGTGGGGGGTTCACCGACCCCCATTGTGGTTCAGATTCGACTTTAAGATGCACGTCTTCTGCGCTGCCGGACATTAACATCATCACTGTATCCTACTATGTCACTTCACTTTGTGTTCTACTTCTGCTTCTAATCTTCTATCACTAATATGGAACCTCTTTAAATTACGAAGTTCCTGTTTCGGCTCATCCTCAGTTGTATGGAGAAGAAACTTCGCATCTTCTTATTCCGTTAAAATACCACTTTCGTACAGTCTGCTTTCCGAAAGTATGGAGGCTAATATATTTAGAACAATTTTATCACGTGGTCAGCATGCTTCTATACAGGTAACTTTGCTTTGAGATCTGTCTGTTTTCTGGGATATGATGCTGTGTCCTTGGCTGTTTGGTGTGCTGTTGGATTCTCGTAGTTGAGACCAGTCCGCTCTCTCAAAACTTCGAGCACCTTTCACCTAGTGACATGGCGCGCCATCCCAGAAGAGCGGCGACCTCAACTACACCCATTCGAAAGCCCAAAAAACTTGCTTCAGAGAATAATGTAATTTAGAAGCGGTTGAAAATGAGAGTGCGTAGGAGGATACTCGAAGGTGTACACAACTACCTATTGGGCGAGAATATAAAAATGCAAAGAAAAACACAGAAACGCTTTTAGTTGCTAGCAGATACAGAACAGATATTTCAAAACACACGGCCCGCAGAACTTGATATGGCCCGCTCACGTTTTGAGTTTTATCATGAAGTTTTTAATGTCATTTTCATTGCATATCATACCAAAAATATCCTGACATCCTTAGGCTTTTTGAATTTAAAAACTTACAGATGAAGAACGAAGAGGGAATGTGACACATGTTGCGACCAAAATTGTCAAGGTGATTTTCGGGTTTGACCCGCGGCCTGTTTTTGAATTTGACAGGCTTGACTTACAAGTAAATGCTGAGGAGACGAAGTAAGTTTATATATTAATGACTGTTAGACAAATGAACAACATAGAGCTAGTTAATAAACATTTGGAAATGTAAAGTTTATATATATTTGGGGAAGACAGTAACGAAATAAAATTTAATGCACTAAAATATTAAGAACGTATTAGTTTCGGATAATGCTTCCATCCCTTGGAATTATAGTCTTGTCTTCCCGTGTCCTATTAATACACAGAGAAATACAGGACGTTTCATAATGTACTCCGGGATTACAAAAATTTATAGGAAAACCGTAGGACTTATATTTACGAAACCTGTACAGATAGAAGGAACAACTGAAATTCCCCCCTCCCCCAGTAAGTTTTTAAAATCATAGTTCACATTTCTGCCGCTAGGCGATGCGAGTGTATGT
>Ga0136643_10009373_pt1 | contig 14395 bp, 10 predicted proteins | sample TergutLab28metaG_FD_96883 | JGI IMG/M metagenome (GOLD analysis project Ga0136643, IMG submission 96883) | Labiotermes labralis P1 segment gut microbial communities from Petit-Saut dam, French Guiana - Lab288 P1 (version 3) (version 3) | ecosystem: Host-associated > Arthropoda: Insects >... | reverse complement strand
TAAAAAGTGAAAAAAAAAATTTTTTTTTTGTTTTTTTGAAGTTTGTATTTAACCGAATTTCTGCCCCTTTTCATTTCCTTTTCCCCCCCCCCCCCAAATATACTAGACCAATACAGAATATAGTAACAGTGATTCATCTGTTATGTCAAAATCCACATTGATGATTCCAACATCATGTCACAAGCCAGCTGATTTAAATATTGTGGTGATCAAACTGCAAAGGCAGGCCGTTCAATGCAGAATCTTGCACAGCGTTCTTTACAGCACCCAAACGGATTGTTCGAAGGGTGCTAGGTCAGGTGCTCAGGGCGGATGCCATACCCTTCCCTTGCGCTGTTTTTTATCTTCCTGGAAAATGAGCACCGAGAATATTTTCTCGTCAGTGTAGTAACGAGGTGGTGCACCATCCCTTTGACGGTAACTCTTAACTCCAAAAGCAAGTAGCTGATGGAAGACACGGTGTTGTCGTGCAGCACTGAGAAGCAAGCAGCTCCTGCAACACTTGCGTCAAACACAAATGGCCCCCATCGGTCCTCCAGGGCACAGGCCCCTCCACACTGACACCCCTGGTAGACTCTCTGCTTGTTCTTGTTAAGCCCACATTTTTTATTGCCCAGCACATAGTCGACTGCCACTACCACTGGGTTTCGAAGTGGTCTCATCAGATGAAACAGTGACATAAGAATAAAGATTCTCTTCCATCATACATGTGCAGAAACTACTCACAAAATTCCATTCCACAATTTGGACTCTCCTCTTTCATTGCATACATTTGCCACTTCTCATGCCACAAAATTCGTAAAACTTTGGTTTTACGGACACCAACCTCAAGCAAGCATCGCTCCACAGACATCTTTGCAGATGGTGTGAATGCCCCTAACACCGTCACAACATTTTCCCCATTAGTTAACATTGAGGTCTTGCAGATCGGCCCTTCCTGATAGTTCACACACACTTCTGTCAGCCTCATACTTACAATGTAGCCTCGTAATTGTTGCCTGTGATGGTGGTGAGTCCAAATTCTTTTCTCTAATGCCTCTGCACCTCGCTTTTATGGCAGCACTCATCTTGGTCAAGCAGTACTTCTGACGAAGCTGTTTTCTTTTCTTGCTGGTTTCTGCCATCTAGCTGAACATACGAAAGTACAACACTCATTTGTCATGTAGCATCATTTTAATACGCCAATGCCAAGTATGTTCAATGTGTCTCTCTTTCTATGTATGTTATTAACACATGAATTTGCATAGACTTTATTTAGACATGCTGCACATTTTGTGAATGTACTGTACCTAGTCAGTGTGTGACACATTCTTGACTTTCCACACCCTACTTGCTACAGTCTATGGCGTTCATATACATGCACATATGTACAGACACAATATGTCCAGGACTAGTACTTCAGACTTGCGAGGTATTTAAGGAATACCAATATTGTGTGTTGGGATTTCTGCCCGGCATGACAGCATGGGTCACCAACTGTTCTCGGTGCCAACACTTTCAACATACACACACTACAGAAATCTCTTTTCACCTGGTGTTTTTCGCTGACTCACTAAACATTCAAACAGATACTGACCTGACATTCCTGACTTCTTTTACCCTCCTCTTTGTGCCACTTCCTAACCCCGCAAGTCTCAAGTTATCATTTCTAGACTGTCATTACCTTTGACTCAGCCTCACAGACTTGTATTTGCTTCTGTAATAAAAAAATAAAACGGTTGAAATTAATGAATGTATTAAGTTTCATGTCAGTAAATAATTTATTTGTATTAAAGACACATGTCCTACTTCAGTAAACACAATCTGTTACAAAACTGTAACTTCACTGGTAAAACAATGTGCATTTACATAACTACACAAGTCAACATGTCAGTTCCTTTTGAAAGTATATACACTGACTCTCACATTAGTCAAATTAACAACACAATACATAAACAGATTCAGTGTTGTGACAGTTTCCTAAGATAAATAAAATCCTAATGCCTTTTAAGGTTTCTAAACTTACAAATAAAAGATTGTCCTGCAGCAACCAGACACAAATAGCAGTTAGTTATATACAACCACAATTCTTACACTAAAGAAATAAGAAACAATAATTAATGATTTCTAATGTGAAAGTAGAAGAAACATTTGGAATATATGAGCCTCTTTGTCACTGACATGGTGCAGAGTGGTGTTGAACAACATTGTATAATATACAGTCAACCCCCAATACAGCGGGCCCTACCATAATGGCAACTTTGCTTGGGGGCCCATGAGAGTCTGTGAACAGAAAGTGCCTACCACATAACTGCCATCTTCAGTATAAAACCGCAAACTGCAAAGAAGAAAGAGTGGCACTGTATCAGGGTTTGAATGTACATTCTGTATAAACACACATGCGTACACGTGCACACAAACACACATTGCTTCTTTCTGCCTGTAGGCCAGTACATATCAATAAATTTTCTGTCATCTTTGCCATTAGAATACTGGCAAACATTGAAAAATAAATAGCACTCTGAGCATAATTTCATGAAGTGATACTTATGTATATTTTAACGCATAACACCGAAACCCATGAAACTGTCACAGTCATCATAACCATATGATTTAGTAATGCTGTTCTTTGTAGTATGTGTTGGACAAGACCTAGCCATCTTCAGGCAACCCATCAAAATATGTAAACAGTAAGAGCAAGCAGTGTCAACTATCATATTAACTTGCGCATCCAAAGTTACTTAAATGAATTTTTATAAAATTTCCTCTAATTGTTAAAACAAGATTTAAGCTTGGGATACTTTGAAAAAATTATTTCCACACGTTCATACATTGAAACCCTGCAACATCTGACTGTTCACACTAGGCATCATCACAAATCTACCATGAATCAGTATAAGATTAGGGGAAATTTGAATTATTTTAGGGGAAAAAAAAACCATATGTAAAGTAGTAGAAGAGAATATAATGCATATGGGTGGGCATGACAATGACCTGGCACTTTGAAAATATTCAATCTTCTGTGCATTCAACATGCTTTGAAAGTGCAGTACCCTGCTGAATGAAACATTGTCAAAGTTACCTGGTTTCATACAGTGCTGAACCTGGTCCCCGAATTTTAGTGCAGCCAATAACTCACAGTCATAAGGAACACACTAGACCATTTCAAATGCCTGTTTGCATCTACTGCAGTGCAGCTTCCTACCAGCATCAGTTGGAAATTGCATTAATAGCATGAATGATGCACATTAGGACACAGTATCAGAACACAGTGTACTGATACATACTACAATTATATGGCAGCTGAATATAAAGAGCTAAATATTGCAGCCTTTCAATATATGAACATATGGAAACAGTTATTACTTTTCAAAAATGTACTAAAGCTTGAATGTTATGTCAACAATACGTTAATTAAAATTTTATAAAAACTGATTGCTGTAACTTCGTATTATGAAGTTCATAAGGAAGTTTGCACCGCAAATACTATACTGTTTACGTGTACTGATGGACTGCATGAAGATGGCTAGGCCCTGACCACAACTTGTAGCAAAGAACAGCATTAATAAATCATACGGTTGTACAAAGTGTGATAATTTCTTGAATTCTTATATATCCAAAGCACAAGAGGACGCCTCACAGATGATATGAATTTGGAAACAGTATTACCCTGTCGGAAGTGGAAGCATTATTTCACATAATTGTACTGTACGTAGTTCAGAATGTACTAACAAAGACACTGTCTAATAAATGTACATTTCAAAACCACTGCAACACAACTCTACATCACGCACCTGGTCATAGCATTCTTAGCTATTTATAACTATTTCCAGCCTACATACAAAGGGAACCTAATTCACACTACAATACATATCTATTTAGTCTCATTTTTTTTTGTTAAAATGTGTCACTAAAAATATACACTTGTGTAAATAATATACACATATTACTATATAATGTCATTCAGTATTTTATGCTAGTGCATTATAATCCCAATAAATGAGTGTACGACTAGAAAAATAATCCACATTATGTTATACTGTTGCCTAATATATAAAATAAGAGTATATTTTGTTACTGTACATATTCAAGGCCTCATAATTAATTGATTCTTGTCCAAACTGTAAAAGGAGGTTGGGCAGATGCTAATAGATAGCAGAAAGACTTCATACTGGGAACTGTTTCAATATATTTGCTTATTTTTACAAACCTGAATAACAATCTCTCTTATTTTAAAGCTGTCCATTCTGTACATTTTTTGTATCAGCATACACTGTTCATTATACCCACTAAATGCAGGCTTAATTAATACAAACACTAAATGCCCACTTAATGTTTGTATTAATTAAGACAGTGCATATAGTTGATAAAATAAATGATGTATGCTCATATAGAAATGCATAGAATGGACAACTTTAAAATAACTGATGCTCAAGAAGCGAAGATGGTGAACAACTTTAAATGCTCGTTTAAAGTTTGTATTAATTCAGACTGTGCATTTGGTTGGTATACTAAATGGTGCATGCTGAAACAATCTGTTTAAAATGTGTAAACACTGGAATGTAATGTCCACTGCTGTCAACTGTAGCTTTGAAAATTCCGTCTCTCAAACCAACAGCATTCACTAATTTGAAGAGTGAAAATGGTAGGCTACCCTCCCTGATGCCATACTGACAGTTAATAACACTGACAGGTAACAAGCAAGTATTCATATTCATTTTGTTCACATTACAACTTCCCATCTGCAGTGCTCCTTCCGTCAGCAGCCCCACAAGTGTTAGAGCAGCATTATATTTCTAATATGTGGGTATGGTAAAACATGCTCACCATGGCATATCTTTTGCCTGTTTTCAATTATACAGTGCATGGCTACCAAATCACACTTAACTTTTATCTACAATAAGAGCTTTTCACATTACAGGCACAGATCCTATGGTTCAAGTGTTAAATGACTGTCGGGGTGAAGTTGGCTCAAGAAGTTCACATTTTGTGGCTACTCAATCAGTATAATTGTGAGACAGGGCACTATAATAGGGGTCATATGATTTCATTCCAAATTTTGAGTGTAGAATAAAACCAAACTTCATAATCACTAATTACTTTAGCTAATACATTTACAGCACTTTGGAAGTGTATGATCTGTTATTGCTGAAGTGTAAGACATGCACAGTGCTTCTAGATTGCTTGTTTATGTTCAATTACTGGTGATAACTTTGCTGTTAATGTTGATTCTACAGTTTCTCCCCACACAGCTGCAATTTATATTATATATTTACCATATACATGGTAAATCAAAATAGGATGCTGTGATATAGTCATGACATTTTTTACTGTGCTGTACACCAGTTTAAACATCTTAAGCCCTTAAGTTCATCTGCATAACATTACAGTAATTAGTTCATAACTCGCAGAAAACAACTCCTTTACAAAGACCACCTGGTAAGTGTTGTACAGGGAAATGCTGTTAGTATGAGAACCATATGAAGCACATGCATATGCTTTGTGCACAAAATGTTACAACAGGTGGTACATACAATTACCACTGGGCTCAGAGGGTTGAAATAAACCATTCTTTTCAAGATTTGATACCTGAGCTGTGACTTCTGTGCCATGTAAAGCACTGTCCATGGAACTCTATCAACAGTAATAAAATTGATAGGAACACATTTCAGCACGTTACATCATAAGGTACATGATCCTGACTGAATTCTGCATAACTGATACAAATATGGCTGTGCAGAAGAGGCATGCTGTTTGAATGTGAAGGACAGCTACTAAAGGCTTTACAATAATCAATGACCTATACTTGTATCTTCTCCCCAGTATATTTTAACTCCTAATTCACAAAAAAATATGTGAGGTTTGAAGTTCAAATGGCAGCAACTGTGACACTTTGTCTTACTGGATGTGACACTGTGAGTACAGTAGATAGGTATCTATCCCCCATACTACACAAACTACAGCAAAATTCCCTTAACACAACTTGCACGGGACCAGACACATGCCAAATTTTCAAATATTTTAGTATCAATCGGTACCTATACTAATATTTCATATTATCAGATGGTACCTACATGGAGTTCTTATGCCTAATTTTTTATCCTGCTCCTATACTTGGGCTGCAGTATTCCATTGGGATATCTCCTTAACCTGCTGATTCAAGGTCATCAGGATCCTCTTGTGTTTTCTGCAGTTTTCATGGCTGCAGATGTTAATGGTGTAAGAGATGGAGGGTCAGGAGATACGACAGTTGATGTACAGACACTCTTGGAGGACTTTCCGAACATTTCCCTGAGATATATCTGTTTGAATGATGCTTACTCTGGTAAAAAGCAAAGATTTTTTGATTATCAGACTTCATATTAAAGGAATTTTGCTGTACATGGTGTCACATCCCACATGAATGTATTCTACTTCAAGAAATGCCAGCACATAGGCCAATTTGTATAAAACAGAAAGAGGGACAGCAGTGTCCCTCTTTTAAAATGTTGTCTGTATAATCCAAAAGACTGAATTTCATTTGTTTTTTAAAACATTTTGATGATGATGATGATGATGACAGCAAAACAGAAACTGTGATGTGAGGATCTTTAATGAACAACACTGACATCAAGACACCAACCATTCTGTGAATTATTTTCAATAATGAAATAAGGAAATTAAGAACTTGAGATAATTAATTAATATACAGCTAAAAAGTTTTAACTTCTAGTTGGTTACAAGATCTTTCACCTCATTTGGTGAGCTCTTTTGCTAGCATTTTGTTTGGATATCTTAATGTGGTTAAAAACCTATTTCCTTCTAAAGTGAATTGTTTCCATCCCGTTGTGTATATATCAAGTTTTATTAATTCCAACCGTCTTTACACAACAATACTATAAGTTAGATGTTCAGTTGAGCGAGCTACATGTTTCGGCCTTCATGGCCATCATGGCCGAAACATGTAGCTTGCTTAACTGAACATCTAACCTATAATATTGTTGTGTAAAGACAGTTGGAATTAATAAAACTATTTCCTTCTACTTGTTGTAATACATGTATTTTCCACTAGAAACTTTTATTTAAAAAAAGCAAAGTTTATACCAAGTTCTCACTTGTAAAACAAGAGACATAAAGGAGTCTGTGACTGTATATGTACCAAAGAAAGTGTGGCATCTTTGGTCTAATACCTGATTGTATACAGCATGTCTTCTAACCCACTTTTGGAACGGTAACACACAACAAATAATTCTCTGGATACAAACACATGAAAAACTTTGTAACTAAATACCCAAGCTTCAGACTCTAGTGAGCAAGCTAGATGAAGTGTGTATCACATGCTCTGTGATCCCAGTTCTCGGACTATGATTTAAGAGCTCAAGAGGCTGGTAAAAAGCAATCCCATGACAGGCCTGGACAGGCTCTGAGGGTTCCAGGAGGTTGAGGCTCCCAGATTTCAAGACAGTCAGCACATGAAGGTGATAATGTTGTCAGCCCTATGCACCGACCGCCTTTACCCCCCAGGAAATATTCCTGGTACTCATTTCTGTTAGAGGCTGAGCCAACCCCAGGGCCACAGTGCGGCCGGAAGGATTATGTCAAATAAAAAATTCCAATGACACCATCGGGAATCGAACCTGCGACCTTCCAGCTTGTAGTGCAGTGCCTTAACCAACTGCACCACTGCATGTCCCTCATGAAGCTGGTACATAATACTATTGTAACTGTACAGGAGCCAGAGCTTTTCACTGCTGTCTCAATATAATACACATCCTCATCCATTACATTCAGCAGAAGTGGTCAAAATACTATTGGCCTCATTGTATCTGTTGGTCATATATACATACATATGCACTTTACACCGAAATCTATAACATGTTTGAACAAGAGCAATTAGGGCTATTATTTTATTCAGAGAAAATAAATCTTTTGCTATGTTTCATAAAGCATCCACTATAAAAAAACACATCCCATACTGGTCTTCAAGGATACAACTCATGCAAACAAGTTACAAATCAATTCCTCTATCAAACAGAACACTACATCTCTGCTGTAAGGACCAGTCAGTTAAGATACCTATAGAAAATGCAATGCACCACTCGAGTACCATACAGAACATATCAACACATTCTGCAGTCACAGTTCCGATTTTGTTATAACAGGTATCCATATAGTTGCCAATGTCCTTTAAAGGGATCCATTTCTATATGGCAAAGCTATTACGTTGCTCCTCCATACAGCATGTCATTTGGGACAACAGCTACAAAATACTAATTTCTGTTTGTTAGTAAAGTAGTTAAAGTTAATGCACATTTAAATAACAGTTTACTCAGCAGTGGACTAAATATAATGCAGTAATGATGAACGAAAGCATATATAAAAGTAGCAAACGTTTCATTATTGAATGTTTAAATTTACTGAAAGCATATGATTAAAGGAACGGAAAATACACTTTCATGAAATGTGTGCATCACGCAGGTATTTGACCAAGAGCTTTCAAAAATAGGAGAAAGACATTTCAATTATAAGTGTGACAGTTGCTCCACCATATATTGTAATGAAAGAATTCAGATGGGACATTTATCGCAGATTTTAGTATACTGTCTGAATCCAGTAACATATCATTCTTCATCAATATGTTTTCGTGACCTCTGTGACCTTCATCTGGGTGTCTTATAACAAGAATACAATTAATATGCAGTAACAGCTCAAAAATGTATGACAAAACCACACCATGTTGCAGTCCACATTCATTAGAAAAACCAACTTATGAACATTAGGAATGTAACTGATGTTTGCTGTCAGCACCATATGGAATACACACAGTACAGTGTGGGCAAAATGCAGAGTTTCTTATTGTTACAGGGGGTGGTATGTATAGCTACCAGTGGGCTTCAAATAGATGAAAGAACGAGCTAACGCAGATATGAGTCATTACAAAAATATCTTGAGTTTCTGCAAAGACCTAAATGCAGCAGGCCAACCAGATTAAGAGCAAATGCTAACCAGAACAAATCTCCACTATGACTTCTACACATTATTTTTAATAATAATAATAATAATAATAATAATAATAATAATAATAATAATAATAATAATAATAATAATAATAATAATAATAATAAGGCCATCAACCAAATTTTCTAGAAAATTATATGTTCACTCTAAGGTCCGGCAGAATCTTTTTATAGAACATGATATATACCTGTTTTTATAGACATTGTCAAAACATTTGTCCTTACCTTGTATGACATCAAGGCAGCTGGGTTTAATGGAATTGTTACAAAAATGTATTTCTTGACAATATGTTCTTGTGATATATATATATATACAATCCATATTTTATGGTAACGTTTTACATTAAGTAAACAACCATCTAAATTACAACTCACTCACTCCACCAGCACAAGTTGCTTTTCAGCAGCACCTGACAGGCATGAAGCAAGTTCAAAGAGCTTCACCACAAGTCACACGACAGTTCGCATTCTGTCAGTGTCCTTCCTTCACACAGTCAGAAATGGCACAGTCAGTCTATTCCACTGTCATGTAACAACAAGTTCAATAACACAAATCTCACCACAAAAACTTCTGTTGAACATGTGCAAAATTAATCTATAAGTATTAAATAGAAATCTCATAAATTATACAAAGAAACCATAATGATTATTTACAATGATGATCAAAGAATTTACAAACATCAGTCAAACACAACATTTAATTATGCTATTATAGCGACATGTTTTGACTCTTATGAGTCATCATCAGGCTATCTTCTGAAACACGTTTAAGGTGTACAATTAACAGTGCACATTTATGGGATCCCAAAATGTGCACTGTTAATTGTACACCTTAAACATGGTTCAGAAGACAGCCTGATGATGACTTGTAACCATCAAAACATGTCGCTGTAATAGCATAATTAAATGTTGTGTTTGACTGAAATTTATATATTCTTTGGTAATTAAAAAAACAACAGGTTGACTGCAATTAAAACAAATTTACAATGGTGAGTTTGTGGACAGAACTTATACAGCTCCAGCATGGTACAGGCAACTTAGCAATCATGTATTATCATTATTTACAACAATTAGAGTCTGTTTTGATGTGCCACTATGTATTCTTTACCCTGAAGATTCCATCAGCAGGTTACTCTGATATGTTGACATCTACTTAACAAACTGTATGGTGCCAAACGAAAGAAGACAATAATCCCAAAAAGTATTCACTGCTTTGATAACCATATATTGATGTCTACTGAAATCTCACCAGTCCTGCCGAACCAGACACTACAAATCACATTTTCTAATAAATTTGTTACTAACACACTGCTGACCAAACTAGAACAGATGTTCTATATACTTACACACTTCCATTTAGTCCAAACCAAAGTAATCCTTCCTAAATACGATTCAGCACTATCGTGGTTGATGTCTCCATTTTTTTGGGATACAATATTTGTGTCACGGGGAGATTGGTGCCTAGCATTTCAAGACAGTGTGGTGGTCTCATCTTTAAAGGTTAAAATGGAAATGTTTATGCGTATAGATAAGACCACAATGCCATCTTGTAATGTCGGGCACCAATCAGCATGTAATGAAATGTCATATCCTAGTAGAATGCAGACCTCAAATGCATGGCTGCAAAAGCATACAAACTTGCAATGTGGTGGTTAATTAACATCTCCTGATATTTCTTCATATTATGCTTTGAAGTTTTACTGTCACTGGCACAAACAGACTACATTACACATGACAGACCAACTGTTATGCCACGTTCTTGCCCATATAATGTAACACACTGAAAGCAAAACACTTTCAACATGAATCTACAATATTCAGAGTCCGAAGCACAGTGACACAAGGTTTCATTGCACTGCGTTCTGCTCCCTACATTCTACAACACTGGAATACGATGCTCCTACGTTTAAGCAGGTAAGAACAAGTGGAATATTAAGAGTGAAAATATTACCTTAGTAAGAAATAATTATAAAATATTAAATACAAATAACATTATAAATTTAGAAAAAATTCCAAAAATATGATACTGTTGTTATTTACAGCTACAGAACTACTATGCTTCCTCATTAATGATTCAAGCTCTTAACCCCTATTTTAAATAAGACAATACTCAGTCCTTCACACGAACGTCTGTACTGAAACTATCAGTCACAGTTTGTACACTCCCATTGCACACAACACACATGTGTCTACCTACATACTAGCAACTTCACTGCTCAACAGCGTCGCATCACAACTACAATCACTGCTCACTTTCCATACTGGTCAGCATTGTTATATAGAAGTTACAACATGCTGTAGAAATGGTATGTTAATTTAAAAAAAAAAAAACCAGCATTATTTAAAATTATACTTTTTGCAGTTCTGTTACAGGCCTGGAGTGGCCCAGAGGGTTCCAGGAAGTTAAGGTACCCAGATTTCGTGACAACGGCACAGGATGGTGGTAGGTTGTCAGCCTTACGTACCGGCCGCCTTTACCCCCAGGAAATGCTCCTGGTACTCATTTCTATTAGAGGCTGAGTCGACGCCAGGGCCATAGCGCGATCGGAATGATTTTATGTCAATGAAAAATTCCAATGACACCAGCTGGGATCGAATCAGCGACCTTCCGATTTGTAGTATTTAAAATTATATAGCGTTCCTTAAACACACATATAGCATACACACAGAAAATAGACAAATTCTACAGCATACCTTAACACACATACAACACACACACAGAATACAGCAAAATTATATGCATCATTCACATATAAATGAACACAACACACTTCAACTACACAACAGCAATGATATTAAATAAGCAATACTGACAATTATTTCAATGAGATTCCTAAGGATTCCTTCAGCACATATAAAATGCCAAGATTGTAATCTAAAATACAATAAATTCTGCTATTGCTACTAACATGAAATATTAAAGAACAGGAAGCTTCAAAGAATATTGTATGCATCACATGTATTTAGGCATTAGTAACAACATACAATGTTCAATTAGACAATAATATGAATCTCATGGCCTCTTCTGACTGAGTAACTTCTATGAAAGCTATTACTGTTGACATAAATATTTCCAAATTTTTATTTCAACTCTTTCATACTGAAATCTGACAGATGTCTGTCTACCTTGTATGTTATGAAAATTACTTCTTTCTGCACTAAGCACCAACATTTTTAATAAGCACTGTACTGTATCCTTAATACAGTAGTTCTCTTACAACCTGAAGGAGTCCACAGTATAAAAACTAGTTAAGTGACCAAGTTTTGTCACATATGCACACTAAACTTTACATTTGTGTGTTCTTATTTGGTACTTTGAAATATGGCAGAGTATACCACAAAATGTCAAATTTGTCTAAAATATTTTAACATATAGCACCAAGAGTAGCTACAAACTGACTGAATCTGAAACAGATGGAACAGCAGCCTTTCCTCTGCAATACTCAGAAACTCCAGATGATCAGATATGTAATGTTATATCAGTACAACTGACTTGCATGTAACATCCATTTCCCTTGCCTGAAATGAACCAATAGAGTGTGACAATATTCAGGGCTATTTATTTGGGCTTTGACCTTCATTCTGGTTTTAATAAGGATATTTGAAAAGAAAATATGGAGCAAAATATTCTCACACAGTGGACATGTGAAGATGGAAACTGAATCTATTTCCAAAAGATCCCAATCATTATTTAAAACATTAAGATGCAAAATGTCCAAATAAAGAGCCTTATATGACCTGTGCCCTTGATTGTAATTAGCCTCATTTCCACTATTTGCCACTAACCTCCTTCAAAAGCTAATTCATTGGATACAGTTAAAATACATGTGTAATTTCATAAATATTATTCACGGTACATATTACTAACAGCATCCACGTGTACTATGATGTACTGTATGTATTAAACAGTCTCAAGGATTTCCACTCTCTGAACAAAGGTACCATATGGAGCTTCTTAATTACAAGCAACAACAATACAACAACCTGATGAGATGTAATCCTTAGTATATTCATCCAGTCACCAACTGGCTGCCTTTAAGAAAATCCATTGTTAAACAAAATTATACATGACAATGTAAACTAACTCATGCTATAAACAGGGATGGGCCCTATATATTTTTCACTCAAAGGCTAGGTGGGACTATTAAAAAATAATAGAAGCGCCAAAATTCAGTACTACAAGAACTGTTGAAACAATAATCAGTGGTTTGTGCCCAATGAACACAATTTATGAGACTGGTGTTCCTACAAATGACACCCACCTGCAGCAAGTTACACCAACTTCATAATATGCACTTGTGGTTGCAGTAAATAAATATATTAGGAGACAGAAACTTGTATTTCAATACTATCTCATTTTTAGTTGTGATTCCGATACATTCTCTCTACCATCAGAAAGCAAAAATTAATAATAGGCCATGTTATTAACAGTACTGGGCCAACAACACACCAGACAATTTCATTTGGCCCATAGGCCAAGGTTTGCACACCCCTATGCTGCAAATATAAGACTATAGTTACACAGTATTCACACTGAAACAGTGGGCCTAAAGCAGCTATGCTGCCATCTGAATGTCCAACACTATTAGTGTATACACACCATCACAGCCAGTCCAAACATGTTGCGATGCGATTCAAGTGACTCCGTCACGTGTCAGTGTGAGTCGGCACTACACAGTAAAGGTCAACATACAGTTCAGCTGTTATTTGAAGCCCGATGGTGACGCCTGTTACGTCGACACTGAGGGCAGCACTCATCAGTGTTTACTGTTGGCTGTGAAATGAGGCGTCTTCGTGAAGAATAAAATGAACTTGTACCAGGTGTGCAGGACGGCCGCAGGCATCTTTTACGTTCACACTTTATTGAGCCATCCTTAAGTCAGGAAAAGAATGAGCCATTACAGTTCAGCTAGTAAGAAGCACTAACAGATATACATAAAGTTTCCTACCACAAGACTGTAGATCCACACATATGCAACATCTCACCCCCACCTTCCTTCTTGCCACAGGGCACAATACAATTACCAAATGCCAAACAAAATTTTAAGGAAAAACCATAAAGCATGGAATGTCACATCATCCATATTTTATATACATGGTTCCGTGCATCGTGAATCGAATTTAATAACTGTCCAACAAGATGCGACTTATTCAGTTTATTACATTAAGATACACATGAATCAGTTCAAACTCAACAACAGCAGTAGACGGTAGTAGATCCGGGTATGTAAAGACTATTCTTTTGATCTCAATAGTGTTAGTCCCGAAGTATTTATAATAACTATATCAGGTATACACACAATAGTATTAACTGACTTTGTTTATTGCATTTTCCGACAGAACTTCAACATAACCTAAATTATGTATATATATATATATATATATATATATATATATTTTTATATATTTTATATTTTTTT
>Ga0136643_10009370_pt1 | contig 14399 bp, 7 predicted proteins | sample TergutLab28metaG_FD_96883 | JGI IMG/M metagenome (GOLD analysis project Ga0136643, IMG submission 96883) | Labiotermes labralis P1 segment gut microbial communities from Petit-Saut dam, French Guiana - Lab288 P1 (version 3) (version 3) | ecosystem: Host-associated > Arthropoda: Insects >... | reverse complement strand
TTGTATGTATAAAACATGACAAAATAAATAACTAAATGATGATAAATAATGATTTTTAAATACTTACCTTCCCCACTTAGCATGATATAAATTAAAAGGCAATAAACCACACGGCGGTCAAATTGACCGGCGTTGGTGCTTTCAGGTAGTGAAGCACCACTGGCGCTTCTAGTGTTAAGTGCTGTCTAAATAATCATGCATGTAATATAACTCAGTACCATTCTATATTATTACTTTTAGTTTCAATTCTTAACTTTTAGATATATTTATATAAATACACATATATCTAGATGTAGCAATGGATTCCACTTCCAATTTGCCTTTAAATTTTGTATTGTTATTATGTTGTAATATATAAATTGTAAACTACAGTTGATATGTCCAATTAAAGATAAAACCTTGTCTTGAATTCAGTAAATACAGTTGGTCTTGGGAAGCCTTATAAACTGTTAGGAACCTTCTAGTTTGTATCATTGGGTTTACTTGTAGGATTATATCTGTAACTATCAGTGTTACATGACAGTCAAGAACTGTATTGAACACAACAGATACAACATAGAAATTCAAATGAAACAGATTCTGAGGAACAGACACAGAGAATTTTTCACCACCTCTGCAGTTCAGATAATATACGACCTTAGATGATTCTTTTTAATATATGATGAACCCAGCTCCACTGATATCAAATGTGATGGACTGCCTGAAATGGTTCTGCCACTATCTGCAAGCTCTATTGTGACACTACACTGCAGTTAATTTTAGTTGCTGCACACGACATCTATGAGACCAATAAGGAGCAATTCATTCTCAAGATATACCCATTAGAGTTACAATTACTTTTCCTAGAGCAGGTGACCTGAACTACAGAGCAATGTAAATGGTTTAAATAAGCCAGTTCTCAAGCAGCAGAATCCAGAGGTACAGAACTTCTTATACCAGTCTGCACTTGGAAACAAATGCTGAACCAACTCCATCGACCTCTCACATTCATATTTTATACTTTTTAAATTATCTTTATATATTTATCACTATATTAGCATATTATATAAAACTGTTAACATACTTTCTCACTAGGTACAGCTCATTGTTCTCATTAACGCCCAAGTATCGGCCGGTGGTAAGGTGACGGATTCTCATTGGATGATACCAATTGATAAAGCCACCAGCCCATTTGGTTCTTGCCAACTCTAGTCGCCACAGTGACCTGGCTTGACTCATGACACTGCCACCTTCATAGATAACAATACTGCAAAAACATAATAAATTAAGAATATAAAGAAGGATCAACATGGCCACACAGTTTAGGGCACACACAACCCTGGTCTACTCACAACACTATGAAAACAGATCTGTTAAGTGTCCACATTTTTCTGTGTCTTTTGTTCTGTGTAGATATAGACTCCTAGACTTACATACCACCGACATGTAGTTCTACCAAGTTTTAAATATTGATGGTAAATCTACTAACAATCCACAAGCAACTGCAAATGCATTTAATGAATATTTTCTCTCACTGGTTGAGAAACCTTGTGTTGATGACAACAATGATGATGATGATGGAAATGACAATAATAGTAATAGAAATAATAAATATAATATATAAACTATAATATGTTCTTTATTAAATGCTTTATCAACTTGTTTCCAAATATAAAACTGAAATCTACAATAACAAAGAAAGTGAAAACACCATTTGTTTGTTTGTTTGTTTGTTTTCACATTCTATAGATCCAAATTAGGTTACAAAAACCTTAAGGATATAGGAATTGTCATATTGTTATAAATATATTTAATACAAAACAGCTTATCTTACATGTTATGTATCATTCTTGCTGTTGCTAAACAGTAATTTATACTCAAATATATTTCAAGTATACAACACTTATATACTATAAAATTTAAAATTATTAGAGATAAGTTATAAATACACTTTCATTGATCCCTATATATAAACCATGATTCCTAATTAAAACTGTATTCTAAATACTCTTCCACTGAATAAAATGAATGTAAGTTAAGAAACCTTTTAAGGCAGGTTTAAATCATTTTATCTTGTTTGAATAACTTTTCATTTTTAGTGGTAGGTGGTTGAATAACTTTATACCAGAATAATAAGCTCCCTTCTGGAATACAGCCCAGCTACACACTGGAGGATGTAAATTTGTATTCGGTCTTGTGGTAATGTTATGGATTTCGTGGTTGGTTGTATATAAATCTTTATTCTTTACCACAAATAATAATAATAATAATACAGAAAATATGCATTGGGATTGTAAAGGCAGAATTTCTAGTCTTTTAAACAACTGTCTGCAAGAATCCCTACTTTGTGATTTTGTCACAATCCGAATTATCCGTTTCTGAATCTTAAAAATATAAATCCCTTAAGCCTAAAACCACATACAGATATGATGAAATTCCTACTAATTTACTTAAAATACACACGGTTTATATTAGTTCACCTACGTCTTTAACATCAGAAATTTGTTCCTCAGTGTTTAAAATACTCTGTACTGAAACTATTATATAAAAAAGGTGAGAGGAATTACACTTCTAAGTACTGACCAGTATACTTAATGACTTCATCTTCAAAAGTCTTTGAAAAGGCTATGTACAATAAGACACTTGGACACTTAAATGATAGCAACATATTAGTTGAAGAACAATTTGGATTTAAGAAAAACTTAACAACTGAAAAAGCAACCTACGAATTAAGTAATGGAACAGTAAGTGTTCTTAGTAACAAATTAATTGTGGGACAGATTTTCTTTGCTTTAGCAGAAGCCTTTGATTGTGTTAATCATTATATTTTACTGTCCAAACTAAATTTTTATGGAATCATTGGCAAAGTTTATGAATGGATCAAATCATACCTTAAGAATAGGTATCAAAGAGTGAAGATAGAAAATAAAATTTCAGTTGCAGGATATTTTCAGACTGGGGAGTTACAAAACTAGGTGTTACACAAAGATCAATTTTAGGTTGTCCACTTTTTATTCTTTACATAAATGATTTATCAAAAATTATTAAAGGGAAATCTAAACCAACTTTATTTGCAGATGATACTAGTATTATATTTATCTATTCTAATCTCAAAGATTTTAAACATAATATAAAAATAGAATTTGAATCCTTAAATAAATGGTTCAAAGCCAACAGACTCTCACTGCATTTTGATAAAACCCATTTCATGCAACTGACAATTAAAAATAAGCCTCAAATTGATCTGGACATTAGTTATGCTAACAAATTAATTTATAAAGCTTATGATACAAAATTTCTTGGAATATATGTAGACAGTAGGCCTACACTGTCTTGGAAAAATCATGCTGAACAAATTACACACAAATTAAGTGCAGGTTGCTATGCAATGAAATCAGTTATTTCACAAGAAACACTGAAGAGGGTATACTATGCCTATGTTCATTCCATTATGAACTACAGAATAATATTCTGGGGGAACTCTTCACATAGTGCAAAAATTTTTTAAATACAAAGGAGTATAATTAGAATTATTACAGGATGCAGACGTAGAGACTCATACAGAGATTTATATAAGAATCTAAAAATTCTACCTCTTCAGTCGCAATATATACTATCATTTCTCTGATTTGTGGTTAACAATAAAAATATATTCAAATTAAATTTTGATGATCATCACATAAATACTAGACAAAAATGTAACTTTCAGTAACCTTCATCAAATTTATCACTATATCAAAAAGGAGTCTGTAAGTGGCATAAAAGCATTTAACAGTCTCCCACAAAGTATCAACAATTTAAGTAAAAACCCTAAACGATTTAATTCAGCCCTCAAGAATTATTTCTGTGCTCACTCTTTACACTTTGCAGAAGAATGCTTTAACATAAACAAAGAAAGATAAACTAAGCTTAATCAGTTGTATTATACCAGCTACTGCTGTTTGTATGTAATATTTCTACTGACTTTTTCTATATCCGAGGTATTAACCTCTTTTGGATTCACAGAATGCAAATCAGTTCAGTTCAATTCAGTAAGCACTCTAGGTGACACATTTATAACACATACTTAAATTTGATGTGCTCCATCCATACCATATACTTAATCTGATGCCCAGTTCTTATGAGACAAAAATAATGTGCTGGGTGTGTCAGAGTAGCATTTTGTGTATCACATTTTAAAAAGGCACTACAATCTAGTTTCAGAATGAAGAAAATGAACATTGTTTGAACTGGATTTGTTGAAACCAGACACAGTGGTGAGCAATGATGTCTACACTTCATAGAACTGCAATAAATATGTGAGCCACATATAACAAAAGAGACAGACACTTACCACACCTATCATAGGTGTCATATTTCACACTGAACTATATGGGAATGCAATGAGCATTTTTGGAAAGGGGAATCAAATTTTGAAATATTATTTAACCCTTTACCTGCTAACTTGGAGAATAAGGGGATCTGCGAATAATGCTAGCTAAGGGCAGATGAGATTTAACATGGCGTTTAAAGGGCTAATCCCCCATCCCTTTTTTTTTTATTTACTTACTTACTTACTACACTTCCAAAACGTTTTATAGAAATTTGTAGGGAGAATGTCTAACATTCTGAAATATGGACTGACAGGTTAACTTGCATCTTCTTCCAAGGTTTTTAAGTAATTTTTTTATGCTAGGTGATAGGCTTAATCCCATTTTTCAAGGGAATTCTTTCGAAAATAATTTTTTGAAAAAATGTATGACCTGTGAAAATGTAAAAATTAAAAACATTCCCTTTTTCACTGTATAAAACGTATTCCTCTCAACAACATAAATGTCTTACTTTTGACCAGGTTGATCAGTCCAACTAGACGGAATGGTAAGACACTCATCACCACCATGGAAGAACCTCAATACATCACCACCAAAGACATAACCTGAAACATGAAGGAATGTGTGCTGTTTCAGTTGTACATGGCAAATCTGAAAACTAAATCACTCATGCATGTATGACAACTGTATGAAAGAAAAAATTAAGGGACACATTTCATACTATGTTCACATAAACTAATGACAAAAGCTAATACCAGTCTATATTCCTTCCGAAGTCTACAGGCCCTACATAGAGACATTATTTTACCTGACAATTGTCACTAGTCCTGTTGGCTGACAACTTTTAAACCTCTGATATAAAATTACTGTGTGTGTTAAATGTTACATATATCTGTGAGCCGCAGGAAAATCAATTCCAGCACCTTTTCTAAATATCAATACTAAAAACCTAATATTAACTGTCATACCCTACATTAAAATGTGTTCCTGACTCACAACAATATGGAATAGTGGTGTGCATTGCACTACTTGCCATTGTGAAATAGTCTGAGTGACAGTAATGCAAGTTGCCATACACTATATAGAACAACTTCCTGTTTTATGAATACAAATTTTAGGTGTGTGTTCTTAATTTCCAATCTACACAGGTAACATGAAATAGCTGTTTTTCCTTAATCATTAATATTCTAACAGGTAATGTGAAAGCAGCATTCAAGACCAATCTATAGTAAATTTAACTGTGTATAAGACTTCACGGCTTCTCATCATGTCATAGTTCATGTGGATGCTGTTTCTGGGCATTAGTACCCTGTACTATCAAAATTTCGGACACCGTTACTATCTCCTTCTCCTCCACCTTGAGGATGGAGACAGTAGGTACCTCTAAAATGTTAGTAATACAGCACACATATACATGCTGTGATCATCTACGAACAAAATCCACATGAAATTAAGCGTGATTAAAGCAGCGATACCCTTTTGTCTGAAATTCTTCTGATAGGTTGTCAAACATAAGAAATAGATACATTTATGACAGACACTTAACACACTTGCCAAATGTTCCATTTATTCAGAAGTAAGTTGTTCTGTAATTACCATCACAATGTTCATTTCTCAAACACTACCTACGGGGTACCATAGCACAGACACATACATATTGTAGCTAGTGAAGTACAGACCAATCAAATGTTAATATTAGATAATCAGACTTGTGTTAACATAAATCAAGTGTCTCACGTTGAATTTTAACATACCTTATTTTGGAACACAGAAATTTCTAACACTGCTATCAAAAATTCAATTTACACTAAAAATGAGGTTCACATTATCCTAAATAGTTTTTATTTCAAGTTAAAATTCACAGTTTGAAGTAATTAATGGAGTTTTTATACAATGAAGTAAACTGTCTGCCACTTTGGTCTTAATATAATGACGTAAACTGTCTGCCACTTAAGTTTTAATACAATGAGGTACACTGCTAATAAGTTTCAACACAGTAGCTACGTTAATGTAATATATCTCAATGCAAATGTCTATGCAGACAGTGAAACCTCCATTCTACTTGTTCAGTCTATAGTTTACACACACATAATCACAATTTATTTCTAGTACAATAGTAACCAACATGAAATGAACTTTACTACAGTCTGCATACCTACCTACATATTTCATTCTGCTGATACCAGTTCCATATGGTTGTACAGACCAGTGAGTCACATGGAAAGATGCATTCACCACTGACAAGTCATTTTCTTTTGCTGTGTGCTAGAAAAAAGATAATTAATACAGTATAAACAATTACAAGAACATATTCCACTTTACTGTCACAACCAGCAAAGACGTACAATGCTGAAGATCCCATTTTATTTTGGCAACATTTAAACCACTAATATATAATATTTATCAACTGACAGCTCCTATTTTAAATAAATAAAGCACAGCAATATTCAGACCTAAAATTACGTTGTGTCTATTTCTTGTTCTCATTCCACTATTATGTGCAAAATAATATTTCTGTATCTACACGCTGCAGCAGCAGCAGCAGCACCAGTAGTAACAATGATGACAATGACAACAACAACAACAACAACAACACACTATGTAACACTGTAAATTGTGGGCAGGCAATAATATAAGCAAACTGGTATTAACTATGTGTAGGCAAATAATATATATGAACTGGGATTAACTGTGGGTAGGCAAAAAAAAAAAAAAATGAATTCAAGACAGCAGTAAAATATGTAGTCAGAACACACATAAATATGGAAAAATTTTACACTGCTTTCTCTAACTCAGATACCTGCTTAAGTCAGCCTGGTTTGAATGGACTCGCAGGTAGCCAAAATAGGGTGGTACCTTGCAAATATATTTAAAGGGAAATGCTTGAAAGTGTATTACAAATTTACAACAAGAAAGCAATATCTGCAGAATATTTGTAAGCCTTTAAATTTATGACACCTCAGACATGTTTGTTTAAGCAAGCTGGCCAATGATACTTCAGTGCTCACAAAGGGCTTACACAACATCACATAATGCAATCCCTGTATAAAAAAATTACTTACTAGATATCGCTCTGTGGCTACAGACACTAAAATAAGGTCATCACCAACTCTCACTTTCTCACCCTCAGATCTTTGTTTGGATGCAGGATGAACAGTCCACCAACAGGCCTCACCTATGTCCATAAACAAAAAGACAAAATTAACCCACACTGAATATTTATATGGAATCTGATATAGTGGTGTAATACAATTAGATTCATTAGTTGCTCTCTTCAGTATTTTCAGTCCATCATTAACTTAGTTCACATTTGTAGCAAGTAAAAATACCAAGAATTTTTTTTTTTTTTGGATTAGCTCTCCTGTTCCACATTTGGGAGATGAATCATTTCATATTCATGTCAATCCTGACTAAGCATTTTCCCCAGTTTCATCAGTCTTCCAAGCATCTGCTTGAAAAGTCTTGAAATTATGCACCATTCTTTCCAGTTCACCATAGATCATATATAAAATACTATCATACAGCTCACAAGTTTGTAAACTCTACACCATAAACAACTGAAACTGCATAACAGCACCACTGAAATTATACTTATGGTAATAATTAGCCCTCCTAGTGCCAGGTGGGCTGATCTTTCGATACTCTTGTACATTACATCATTGGGTGATCTATTGGCCACCATTTTAATTATGTGAAGCTGCCTTCTCATCCACAAGATTTCAGCACCATTCACACCATTAAATAGCGTGATTCTTTACTCTCTACATATCTCAATATTTCTCTATTTCCATAGGTATTCGATTTTTTTTGTAACTTACGCATACAGCCTGGCACTAAAAAAGGTTAATGTCTTTTGTAAATGAAGAAAGGCGGTGGTAGTAGCTGTTGTGACAGAACAGGAAGGATACTTAGGGCACCTAATGCCTAACCATACAGAATTTGCACCTACTATTTAGCTCCTTTATAACTATGAATCCTGTACATTAACACAGAGTCTTATGGTAATTGACACTATGATTTTGTGAATTACTGTTAGATAAGTATAACATACTGAGCCCCTTAAAGTGGCGAAAACTGTGGTGTTCTGGGTCAAACATTGGTACCAACATCTTATCTACCTACTAGACTAAACAGTGTCATAACCAATACAGTAACTCCAACACATTAACGTAGTTATAACAATGCCTAAAGAAAGGAGCAAACTAAGATCTCAGATCTTATAAAGACTTCCAAATACAGTTGAAACAGGTAGGCATTCTTCTGTTCTCCATAGTAACAGCAGAATGTTACTAGACATTATCAAGTACCATAGTATACTAAGTCCTCCTACAAGATACTCTTTGAAAGAAAATCGCCATCTTCCCATTAAATTTCAATTACGAGCATGTACCTTGGGAATGTTCCTGGAGACCCACATCAAAGGCTAATTTGTCATTGGAAGAGCTGGTTGACAAACAGGCCAAATACTGTAAAAAAAAAAAAAAAAAAACTCGGAATAAAAGTTTGCACTGTTCCCAAAATAAAATATCATCTATGGAATTTAATATGAGAGTCCTTCTGCGACAGTTTTGAAGAATATTTGTATGTGCTGCAGCCATCCATGTTTACCCACATGTTATTGCATCATATACAGGCACATCTGCATAGACATAATGTGCATACATTACTGAGAACAACTCATGTGAGCAGCCTGAGTTGGCAGCCTACTTTCAAAAACTGCTGCTTAAAATAATGGTATTAATTAATATGATGTCATGATAGCTTAAGACACTTCACTATTGAACATGAAAGCGTTAATCTATCCTGAAACACAGATTTCTTAGAATTTTCTCATAAAATTTTGGCATGGGATAAAATACATACATTCTTTACTGTTCTACAACATACCTTCAAATTGCCTGTTACTGCTCTAGGTGATGGCCATATTCACAGAAGAAACACAAAGGCAAATATGCATGCAGGAATTTTAAAATTTAACAGTAGTGTATATATTCCCATATAAGTATAGTGATTAACCCTTATCCTGCTAATGTGAAGAATACGGTGAGCTCCTAATAGTGCCAATAGATGGCAGATGGGATTTAATTTGGTGTTTAAAGGGTTAAAAGCCTCTGATATATATATATGCCATTTTAATAGTTAGCACTACTACTCTTTGTGTAATTTACTTTTTGTTTAAATAAATTTTCAATACAATTGTTACTACCAGGTTTCATGCTGTACACAGCTAAACAGACACTATGGTGTAAGGCACAGTTTATCTCTACCCAAATCCCAAGCCTCAGGGAACCCCCATTCTGCCTCCGGGATAGTCCAAATTTAGCTACAAATATCACTAGTTTTTCACACTTGTTTTGTTCTACTATCAGTTTTGAATAATTTATCTGTATTTTGTCATATCTTGCTTTAATTACATCATGTGCCTAATACTGGTATATTACTATATACCCTTCCAATTCTGATAAACATTCAAAGCCTTCTTGAATATTATGACATGTCAACTAATATACAGCTACTGAAGTTTCTAAGAACTGCCTCTGACATATTGATAACCATCCATTGATCAAAATGGCATAATAATTCAGAACACTTTAAACTTTAGGAACATGATTGTCAGAACCTCAAATCTTGCAAGTAGTTGTGGTCTATGTAAAAAAAAATAAAATAAGTTAGAAGGGTGTCTGCAAAGTAAATTATTGATAATCTGGTATGTTTAGGGTTTGGTGTTGTACAAGATAAAGGTGAGGTGGACCCAAGCTCTTAGATGTGTGGAACCTTAAAACACCTCACTATGTCCCTAGCTGAAGCAAACTTCATACTGCACCTTTGCATAACAATCTTCATTTACATATTAAAGGCATTGTGTTGCTAATTTTTCTTACCATATCACTATTCTGATGTCTCAGAAGAATGGCATTCCCATATAGCAGAGTTCTGTGGCCAGATCCAGTACCTTTACCCTGTGAAAACCAAAGGATATTACAATTTAGTAACATAAAAAAAAAAAATAGAATCTCATTCATTAATAGAGAAAGTGATTTATATCCCCAGAATTATTACACTGCACAAAATATTAAATATTGTGGTTGTAGAATTTTTCTTTAGCAGGGTGTCGTACTCAAATGTCTATCACTAAAATGTGGTCTCCACACATCTATCCATGAAGTACACACTGTCCTTAAAATTCCTGGATATGCAGATGTCATATTCCAGCATCTGGAACTGTATGCACACTACTGTTCCACATCTTTATTCTTAAGAGAGTTCACACCCAAGAAAGACTTTTGAGACAGCTTTCGAGTAACAAGAAATTACAGCAGTATCTAGGCTATGTTCAGAGAAGGAATGGTACGCATAACATTACTTAATGATCTAATAAACCAAAAACTAACAATTACATGATGAACACATGTAACAACATGATGCAAACTGTACAATTAAAATCTAAGCTCCGGGTTATACTTTTACTGGAAGCAACAAAATGTAAGCCTTCTTTATTTTTATTTCCTCTATTTCCAAAATCATAAATGCCTTCACTAACAACACTGTTTATTTAGTGGCTCCATTTTGCTAGCCCTAACAACTCTCCCTTCACTATATTTGCTTGTATATAAGGACTGAAAAAATTGGTCAACACTTATAATGGCCAAGGCATATAATTCAAATTCCAATAATATCCTTTTTTTTTTTTAAACTACCTGTAATCTGTAAGTCAGCCAAAGAAGTAATGAATTCTATCAAATAAACCCATCTTCTCAAATTAACCTTCTGCTTTCCATGAACTTGTGAATCACCACATTCCATTTACAAGCATGGTATCCCTGAGTAATCATGATGGCTGTATTACAGCTGGATTGGTCTTCCAGTATTCAAACATGTATGACACCATGCAATTACAATACTGGAAAAGTCAGCAATGTATTACATAAATTCTGAATATAGCAAAGTTGGTGAACCTGACACAAAGAGCTCAGAAAAATTCTGATACACAGACATGACAGATGAGAGAATTTGAGGTTATTACCCTAACTTTCCAAAGCACACATTGTGACTGGACATACATGCATAAGGATTTAAATTTGATCCTTCAAATGTAGTGGTAGAGTGGCATAAATACAAAAGCATTCTTACGATGTATAATTTTACCACTGGGCTGGTTTAATCCAGTCCACGCCTTCACATTCTTTTTCTTTAAGATGAATTTCAACATACGTCATCTACACAGTAAGTCTCCAGCGTGGTTTCTACTTATTAGGGTTTCCAACTAAAATTCTGTACTGATTTCTCATCCCTGCTAAACTCATTCAGCAACCTATAGGACTGACACATAATCATACTGAGGCACACTCTTCATACTCCCGACTGTTCTCACAGCACTGTTGCCATTTGCTGGTAATTTAATGATGCATGCGACTCAGTACTACCTGTTTCTAGTGTCAGTGAGTACTGCCTCTCGGATAGCCCTATGCAAGTTGTTGGGGAATCAGCGGCTTCTCAGTGGGTCCTGCATCTTGTCAAATCGGGAATAATCTGAGGCTAATTGCGAGGACGTGGTAGGAAAATGACGCTCCTGTCTCTGCTGTTTGACGACTGGTACAAGGGCCTTGGCACTGTCGTGAAACACCAAAATTTTCCGAGCCCCATTTGCCACCGCACCGGTGCTGGATTTTTGGACGAAGTGTGAGGGTACCGCGGTAAACGATCCTCTTGTCCTCTCGAGTAGCCACACCATCAGGATAACCTCCGTGGCTCCACTGACCGCGACGTCGCCCCAGTCCGTTCTTCGCACCTTCGTCTCGACGTTTGATGGCCAACGTTCTTCGGAAGGCGGTTCTGTAGCCAGGTGCTGCTCTGCCACAGATTGCCCTTAGATGAGAGCAAATTTCAGAAGCTACACGCGTTTTGCCCACAGAACCATGTGTTCTCACGTAGTCCATTATTAAGTTGAATATCTTCAACCACACGTGCTGCCAGATCAACGACAACAGGGCATGCAGTGACAGAATTCAAGACGAAACAGTACGACCCACAAATCATCTGATATCTCGTGAATATATCAACCGTGTGACACGAAAGATGGCCTATGCCGCCGCTGTTGATGCTGCCACCCTTTGCGTAAATGTCTTACTACCACAGATTTAACACTTATTTCGCAGAGCCCAAGCGCGCGACTTTATGGGTGTCGCCAACAGTCCAAGTCGTTTGCGAATTAAATATCCAGCGTTTGATGAAGAGCATAGCTACTAATAGTGAAGCTCCTCATTATTTTACTTTTCCCAGCCTTTCTGTTTGTCAGGTCCAGATATTCTTCTCAACAACCTGTTCTCGAACATCAGTCAGTATTAATCCGTTTGTGTGGCGAATTTTCACACCGAAACCAAACAATAGGTCTCATGTACAATTATACGTACTTAAAGCAATTTTGTATTTGGAGCGTTAATCTGCATTTTCGCCTTCGTATAAGAAAGTAATTGGTCTAATCTGTTTCAGCAAACCTTTTTGTGGAACAGTTACAAGAATTTTTCAAATCTATGTCAACGCGCAGGGAATGTGGACTGCCTGCATATTCCGGGACTTGTCAATTTCTTTGCTGAATTGCAACATCTGAAAAGAAACTTATAAGAAAGAAGTGTCAATGTCGAAGGTAATGAAGATAATTAAAGGACCTAACGCTCGAGTGGTCCAACATTTCGTGGAGGTTACTGCACCTTGAAAGATGACGAAGTAATGATAATAGGATGAAATAGGAGACTGAAATATAGAAGCTTATACGAATGTGTAAAAACTTTTTGATGGCGGCTGCTTACCTAGGTGTACTTGTTAAACTCTTTCGGTAGATAGTCTTTCTACTGCAAATTACGTGAACAAAATCCGAACTTTTAACCTGTTGCACCATATATAAATTCGCAGATTTTGTCACTCCTCTTTAGTGTGCAGGAGACCTTATTCTTCTACTACGAAGATGGAAGCAGCAGAAATAAATTTCAGCTACTGTATACCTTGGAACTCACTACAAGTACAGATGTAAGGGTACATCAAATTACAATATTTTGTCACAGATTACTTTCCATTAAACTACAGTACACAATCATAAGCGCACAAATTTCGTTAGTGTCCCCAAGCTGGTCATGCGACTAGCATTCTCTGCGGAAGAACACAATTTTTTTTAGGACTGCCTGATTCAATAATTTTTGGGAACCAAAAAATCATATTTTATTCAACTCTAGCGTATAAAAATATTAAGAGGCGTGGCACGTCTGCAACTATGCTACATGTGTGTGTGTGTGTGCGTGCGTGCGTGTGTGCGTGCGTGTGCGTGTGTGTGCGTGAGTGAGTGTGTGCGTGTGCGTGCGTGCGTGCTTGCGTGTGTGGTGGTTGTGCGTGCGTGCGCGCGCGCGTGTGTGTGTGTGTGTGTGCTTTTTGGTGGGCGAGTACACTTACGTACTTAACGCGTGGTTAAGCTGTCACTTAATTAAAAACAAAGCAACAACTCTTAACACCTGTAACTGTGATAAAGTGCATTCCGGGGTTAAATTGGTTACTCTGCAAAAGACAGAAAGCTTAAAAAGGACGATGTACATAATAAAGTCAAATAATACACATTTGTTCCGGCAGACCCTGTACTTACTTACTCCATGGTGCAGTCCTTCTTGAGAAGCTAACTGGTTTGTAGCTAGTCAAGAAATTCCCCGCATTTTATGGAACCCGAAGGTTCATTACCGCACTCACAAGCCTCCGCCAACTGTCCCTATCCTGCGCCAGCCCAATCCAGTCCATATACCCACATCCCATCTCCTGGAGATCCATCTTAATATTATACACCCATCTATGCCTAGGTCTCCCCAGTGGTCTCTTTCCCTCCGGTTTCCCCACCAAGACCCTATACGCCCCCCTTTCCTCACCCTTACGCGCCACATGCCCAGCCCATCTCATTCTTTTAGATTTTATCACCCGCACAATATTGGGTGAGGAGTACAGATCATTTAACTCCTCGTTATGCAATCTCCTCCATTCCCCCGTTACCTCATCCCTCCTAGGTCCAAATATTCTCCTCAACACCATATTCTCAAACACCCTCAGCTTCCTTTCCTCCCTCAATGTCAGCGACCA
>Ga0136643_10009369_pt1 | contig 14400 bp, 10 predicted proteins | sample TergutLab28metaG_FD_96883 | JGI IMG/M metagenome (GOLD analysis project Ga0136643, IMG submission 96883) | Labiotermes labralis P1 segment gut microbial communities from Petit-Saut dam, French Guiana - Lab288 P1 (version 3) (version 3) | ecosystem: Host-associated > Arthropoda: Insects >... | reverse complement strand
GAGTATATACCATTTTTAAAATATTCAGTACCTATATTTGTTGAATAAATATATAAAATGCAACTTTAGAGGTTAGCGGTGCGGTACGTCAACTATAGTTGACATTAGGCGTCAAAAGGTTAATATAATATGCCAACCCCAGTGGCCGCGCGGTCTAAGACGTGGGTCTGCGGCTGCTCGCTTGCTGGGATTGTGGGTCCGAATCCCACCGGTGACGTGGATGTGTGTCTGTTGTGAACGTTGTGTTTTCAGATGGAGGTCTCAGCGTCAGGCTCATCACTCGTCCAGAGGAGTCCTACCGACTGTGGGGTGTCGTTGTGTGTGATCTAGAAACTTCGTGAATGAGGAAGCCCTGGCCCACTGGGGTCTGTTGCGCCAAAACAGAAGAAGAATGAAAATAAGAATATAATATAATAAACATTTATTATACTTCAGTATTTTAATACCCAGTCTTGACTTTTATCTATTTTCGGCTTTTGAATCTCCAATGTTTGTAAAGTTGATATTCGAGCTGTCTAAAGTGGTATCACTCTAAGTGGGTGTATTTAATTACCATTCTTTATGTGTTTTTAATTGCCCGATGATGGCTTTTCACTAAAGCCGAAAAGTGTGGCGAGCAACAAAACTTTTATAAATTTGATTGCGGTTCATATTTTATACTTCCGTTTTACTCTTCGTCTGTCACAGCGGGATATCATTGACAAAGATATCTCATTTATTTGTTACGTTTCTCCTGCAATTATGCATTCCAATACTCTCAGAAATATTAGTAGAGGCACAGCTTTGTAACATGCGCTAGCAATTCGGTCTGGTTAAAAGGAACATAGGTTACTGAAGGTGAAGGCCACAGGAGGCAGAAAAGGGGCGGGAGAGGGGGGGACTGACACTCATGTTACTACAATCCATGTGACCCTTTTCTGTAACCTTTGTACAGAGATAGTGCTGCAGTTGAGCCCGAATATTTTCTCGCCATTACAGAATCTCACACTGGACCAAATCCCGAGCCATTTTAGTCCCTTTAACAGCCTCACTCCTTGTGCAAATAAGTTAATTCCCAATTCTCTTCGTTACTTCTGCCAGGTCTCAGCGGGTTTTTCTCCTGTCGCGGTATTCTGTGATACATTTTTGACGTGTTTATTTTTATATTTTATTCTCCCATGTGGTCTGCCTTCTATTGTTGATGGATTTATGAAATGCAAATCGAATATAATGAGATGGATACAGCATTACTTCAATCTAAAATTTCAACACAGCGGATCACTTTAAATGTTCCAATCTGGCGACTGGCTTTACCCTTCATTGTGAGACAACAATCCCAACAAGTAAACAGAATGTAAAGCGTAAAGTTTCTGTTGCATTCTGTCTCTTGTGTTTAATTATATCGGAAACCGAATTAGGGGCAAAGTATCCTGCACGTCGACATGCAAGCGTTTCGGTTCTGTTCCTTAAATTTTTTTAGAATATTTCGCGCCAGGAAAAATATCCAGCGAGTTGCTGTGCAGAAGCACAGACGTGGAACTAGATTTGTGCCTACGTTTGTCGTTTCCTATTAGCGATTTTAACCATTACTGGAATATTTAAACACATTTTGGCAATATGTCCCAATATCAAATTTCATGACAAATTCTTCAACTGTTTTCGCGGTGTTACGTGAGTTTATTTGTAACCATTTTGCTGCTACCTAAACAGAAAATGAGGGTGCTTGAATGCAGTAGAACCACACCATGAAGAGATACAAGGGGAGTGCAAAGAACAGACGTAGCTTGTCTTATACTGTGGTCAGTTTGGTTATGTACCCTGTCTGTATGTCTGTCTGTGTAACCAGGTAGTGGTCAACACCTGTCGAACTGCTGAAGACAGAAGCATTGTATTTCTTCGAAACATCCGAAAATCTCCCAACAAATTACGCGGCTTTCTCACCGAGAAGACCAGAGTGGCAGTGCAAAATCTGCTTGCCTTTTTATCGTTAGCACTAATTGGAGCTTAGTGATCATTTTCCCTAGCCGGTCGCTCCCCCTCCCCTTGCATATGTCCTTTGGTTATGAAGCTTTTGTCTGTCCCCCCTCCCCTGACCCCTAGCGCAAAACTGTTCTGTAAGAAAAAGAATTGTTGTAGGAAAGGATTTGTTTCTGCTGCCTTCTTGTAGCTGTGTGAGGTTTCATGTAAATTCGTTTATCTATTTTGATTCATCCAGCAGCTCTTCCACTAGGCCTTCAGATAAGTTGGTTTCGCTTAAAGCTTGCACAAGATATACTGCACCCCTTTGAAAATGGGTAAATCTTTTTGAGAGGGTAATTTGTCATCAACATTTCAGTTTGTAACACTGGAGTTGTGTTTGTGTAAGTTAAATATTTTGTGTTTACTGGCTAACTAAATAGCTGTATAACAAGCAATCATCATGTCGTTGTTAGAATTGCAGGCTGTGGTGACTCTGTGTGTAAACACCATGTCTTTCTGTGATGAGACACTGGACACACACACACACACACACACACATACACACCACACCCACACACACACACACACACACACCACACACATACACACACACACACCCACACACACACACAACCTGAGACACTCGACTGCTGAGAGATCTATCTCCATCTCCATCTCCATCTCTGTTTCTAATAATTTTGCAACTCCATTGCAAGCAGTGTTCAGGCCTATTCCTATGTACCCGTCACTTCTTGTACTGTACAGTGCGTATACTGCCTACCGTACTCTTAATTTGTTATAGTGGTTGTTTTTACGCTTATTGCCGATCTTGGTGGTCATGCGGTCTAAACCTAAGTTCTGCAGCAGCTTCATTGCAGGGATCGCAGTTTCGAACCCCTCCGAGGGCATGCATATTCGTCCCTTTTGTTTGTTGTGTGTTTTGCAGATTATGGTGTCTGCAACGAGCTGGTCACTTACTGTCGGATGTGTGTCTAAATGTGTGTGACCTAGAAACCTTAAAGGAAGAGGCTTAAGTCCGATTTGGGCGTTTCTGCCACTGAAACAAAGTTGTAGGTTTTGATACTTGTTAATTAACTTTTCTACTACAAGTTCCAAGCTGTCGCAAACTGAACTTAATGATTACTAAGCTTACGTAAGTCACACCTTCGATATCTGGTCGTGGAAGACAGGATAATGTTACTACTGTAGGTGACGAAGTGTAGAATGGGAGGGTACTGACTATATTTACCTGTATAAATTTGGTGCCCCCTAACGGGGCCTGGTAATCAATGCAATGAAACGTCGGTTCTTGTACCAAGTAGGGTATTTTTCAATATATTTCGACAAAAGGGCTCTGCTCCTTAGAGTTATGTTGTCCTTGTTACTGTCCATATTTTATGCTCTGTCGTGTAACATTGTACGTACCGAGCATAATAGATTCCTGCATACCACTAAATATTTATTTCAGTACAGTATGTAATCTTCGAAACCTGGAAATCATGTTAAAAATTACAGGCTTTTCCACAGTTCAGCAAAATACAAATTTTCGAACTATATTTCCTTATGAACACCAAAGCACGGTGTTATGGTATAACAAGAAAGAAATATCCAGTGCATAATTTTTTCGTTTTTATTCTTATCGAATTTGGATTTAAAAATAATAGGCCTAAATAAAATATTAACATGCGTTTATCAAATCCGAAGTTGTCACCATACAAACCACCCCAGTTTGGTGACTTCTATCGGCAGCTACATTACAGCAATTGCAGTGCGGATTTTATATTGTAAAGAAGAATTTTCGTGAAAGTTCTGTAGCTTGCATGACAGTGAATATTTAATATTTTTAGTCTTATGGTTTATTTAACAGCACCTCAATAGTTTGCGTAGTAAGCTATAACGTTAATGTATTGGGCAACTATTAAGAAATTAATTAGAAATAATATGGCAGAAAGCGTTGGTGGTCTAATTTTAGGAAATCTAGACATTTATCTAGGTGGACTGAGTAAAAGCACCGAAGATTTCAATACGAATGGCTAGTATTCGGGTTCACATTCGAACCTGTCACTTTCCGAAGCTGGCGAATAACCGCTGGTAATTTATCATGGCATTTTCCAAGAAAACAACTTCCTGTACACCTTGTACACAAGTTGTCCGTTTCTCCAGACAGTCCCCTCTCCATTTCCAATTATTTTTCAGATGTTTTACTATTTCCTTAAGTCTTACTGCATAAAAGATTTCCAAAATGAGGAAGAAATTTGAGAATTGCTCCAGAGTCTGTCCTATTATAATGTCTGTCCTTTCGCCAAATTATTCAACGATCCAAAGAGATTGAAAGAATTGTGATAGTGAGAGCTAAGTTTAGCTTACAGGCGGGTAAGAAATGGAAAATTCACGTTATTAGAATTGTGGACTGTTTTCGTCTGGGTTAACGGGCCATGTATTTTAAACACTGCACCCAATTTATATGTTTGTCTCCTGTTTATGTCTTCAGATTTCGATAAGAATACACGAGACAAGAAGTTTGCTGTTATAACTTTAAGTTACAGGATCTGTTTCGATCAGATTTTGCTGTTGTAGCTGGACAGAAAGATTCCTGCCGTAAAGAATCTTCTTGGGATCTAGTATTCTGTCCACAAGAGTCCAAAAATAGTCCTGCAACACGGGTCTAAAATGTGCTTCAATAACAGGGTTGTGCTCCCAGTCACCAACGTTAATCCACTTAATTAATCTTAATTGTCAAAGCTTCAAAGCATCCGTTTGCCTAAGTTTTAACTTTCGATGAGAGGGCTGGCTTCCTCCGCATTCCTGTGGTGATCAGAAATTATTGTGACTCCTCCAGGACGAATGGAACTGGACACAACACAACACAACACCTGAGTTTGCCGGTTCACGTGATGGTATTTGGAGGTATTCAAATTTGTATAAAACTCATTATTTCCTGTGTGTGTACTTATGTACGTAGTTCTCAGTGCCACTGTGTGCTCAGACAGTCCAAAGGACTTCGTTACAGCATTCTGCAGCGCATTGTTACAGTCACTGTAACGACGCACAAAAATAAGCGCTGGACAGATGCAGTTTCAAATAAGAATAAAGAAAGTGACAGTCCTATAAAGATTCACGTTTATCTTTCTTGTTTATCGATGTTTGCAGCTGTCGGTTTCCGCTTTGGCCGATGGCTGATAAATCTGTCGCTCGCGACTGACAATCGTGTAGTGCTGCAGACGATGTAGGAGCAGCATGGAGCATGGCACTTTTACACTGTTCGTGAGATTGTGAGTGACCTTTATCCGTGCCTGTCTTCTGTAATCACGACTGATTAAATATGCTGTTTCTCTTTGGAATTGATGTGAGAGTTGTGCCACTGGAAGGCACAAGAAGAAAACGTAGATAAACTAATGTTAGGGTTATGTAGGTTACCGGAACTAATAATAAAACCCTATTATAACCAGGCTGGCTATGCACTTGACATAATAATGAGGCGCGTTCGCGTAACCACTGTCGCCCCATAAAAGCAGTAAGTGTTACATATTCTGAGTGTGTGTCTGTATCCGCAGTTACCCACCATGTAAAACACATGCGCTCTAGTATGTTATCTGTGACCTGTCTGGCCGTACCGTATTTTTCTGTCACTATCTCATAAACGGAACGATTTTATTAAAAAAGTATTTGAACATAAAATATGTGTTTTTTCTCCACAAATTTTGACTGATGTATTTCTCATTCTAAGAAGAATTCAGCGAGATATTGTCATAAATATACACAGGTCTTATGTAAAATGTCTGTTACTATTGTCAGATATTGATTAAACTTGGATTTTCCCAGCATATTTTCGCAAAATACTCATAAATCAAATTTCGTGAACATCCGGACAGTGGAAGCCGAGTTATTCCACGCGGACAGACGGACATACAGGCAGATATGACGAACTTTGAGGCGTGTCATCCCCGTTGTGTTAATGCAATAACAAATCATATTATCTGCTATACGTAGAGCCATAACACAGCTATATTATCAGTCAGTAATGCACAACAACATTGGGTACAGCTACATGTTTCGGCCCTATGCATTGGCCATCATCATGTTGTCCCTAGAGTTGTCGAGCAACCGTACAATAATTGGGGTATTCTGGGGGTGTGGGGGTGGTGGGACGAAATTGGGGTGTAGGGGTGGTGGGACGAGATTTCGTCCTAATACCCTCCACACCCCCAGATCTCGTCTTACCACCCCAACACCCCCAGATCTCATACCACCACCCTCACACCCACAATCTCGTCCCACCACCCTCACATCCCAAGAATACCCCACTTATTTTATAGTTGCTCGACAAGTCTAAGGACAACCTGACGATAGCCAGTACACAGGGCCGAAACATGTAACTGTACCCAATGTTATTGTATATTGCTGACTGATAATATAGCTGTGTTGTGGCTCTACGTATAGCAGATACGGTGCAGCCAATAGTAGCTTTTCGCACATTTTCGAAAGCCCCTTACAGCAGGTAATGTAGGCTATGTTACTAAAATTACGGCTAGAAATGCGAAGGATAAATTTGACAGTGTCCAACTGCAGCTATGGTCACCCTTGATAAATCTACAAATGTCCCAGTCATACACATTTTATTTCTTGCCCGAAGGCTTTTAAGTCACGATTTCAATAAATGTGCGGCTGTAAACTGTCAAACTTCTAATACTGAAGCGTGATATCAAGAATATATTAATGATGTTAGGGAAGCTGCTGTTTGGGAAAAAGTCAGAAAATAATATCGAGCGGAAAAAATATGGCTTGCTGCTGACAAATTCTGTCTCCTTTTATAAACAAGGGAGATTATTTTATATCTAGTTTACATGCAAACGGCAAAAAAAGTCCGACAGAGCGACAAACACAGCCTTACCTACTTACTTACTTATTTACTTAATACTTACTTACTTAATACTTACTTACTTACTTACTTACTTACTCCATACAGTGGAGTCCTTCTTGAGAAGCTAACCGGTTTTCAGCAAGTCAAGAAATTACCCGAATTTTATGGAACCCAAAAGTTCAATACCGCTTTCACAAATTCCTGCCACCTGTCCTTATTTTAAACCAGCTCGATTCAGTCCATACCCCACACCCCACTTCATGCAGATCCATCTTAATATTATCCTCCCATCCACGCCTGGGTCTCCCAGGTGGTCTCTTTCCCTCAAGTTTTCCGCCAAAACCCTGTATACTCCTTTCCTCCCATACATGCTACATGCCTCGCCAATCTCTTCTCCTCGACTTGATCACCAAACAATATTTGGTGAGCAGTGCAAATCATTAAGCTCCTCATTATGTAGTTTTCTCCACTCCTCTGTTACCTCGTCCCTCTTAGGCCCAAATATTCTCCTCAACACCCTATTCTCAAACACCCTCAGCCTAAGTTACTCCCTCAATGTGACGACTAATTTCACACCCACACAAAACAACAGGCAAAATTATATTTCTGTATATTTTAATCTTTATATTTTTTTATAACAACCTGGAAGACAAAACATTCTGCGTCGAATGATGGCAAGTATTTACTGACTTCAATCTGCTCTTAATTTATTCCTGAATAGAATTTTGATTTGTTAAGTTTGCTCCCAAGTATTTGAACTCTTCTACTCTCTCAGAGGAACTATTATCAGTATTTATTCTGTGACTTCCTCCTGCAATCTAATCTCGAGACATGACCATGTATTTAGTTCTGTCAGCATTTGCTTCTATTCCAGTCTCCTTACTAGTCACTGCCAAAGCGTCTGCGTTTTCCCTTATAGTATGTACGTTTCCTGAGCGTAAACTAGAAGCTGATGTGTGCCATGTAATTTCAAGCCATCCTAGTTTACCTGAACCTCCTAATGGCATGCTCTAAAGCAATGGCGTTAGAGCACCCCCTGGTTTCAAACCACTCCTAATAGGAAACATGTCAGAAAAATGTTTCCCTACTCGGACTCTGCTAAACTTTTCAGTAAGACACATTTTTATTGGCCTTACCAGTTTCATATGGATACCAAACTCAATGAGAATATTATACAAGACCTCCCTCCTAACTGAATCATAAGCTTTTTGAATTGTACAAAGAGCTGATGCACTGCTTCGTTTTATTCCAATTTTTCCCCTGGTATTTGACGAATGCAGTATATATAATCATTGGTTGACCTGCTGCGTCGAAATCCACATTGATGATCCCCAATAAGTTTCTCTGCATATGCAGTTAACCTTGACAACAGTATCGATAAACACTGCCTTAGTAGACCAATTACGTTAAGGAATTCCAGTGTTTGGTAAAAACGTGTAGGTATGGACAGGATACTTATGGGACATGGCGCGCAGCGCACGTGTATTGTTGTTGTTTTAGCTTTTTGTTTTATTTTCACCACACCAAAAAACTGAAACCAAGTCTAAAGTAGTGGTCTTTCTTCCATTGTTGTGTGACAGTCTAGGAGCCATTACTTAACTTACTCCATGTTGCAGAGTCCTTCTTGAGAAGCTAACAGGGTTGCAACTAGTCAAGAGATTCCCCGCATTTCACGGAACCCGAAGGTTCATTACCGCAATCACGACCCATACAAACATAATTTGTGGAGACAATGTCTAGGTCCTTCATAATCTTGGTCTGTGAAGAGCAGCCGTGAGATCGCGTTGGCGGTAAATAGACGTGTTTTTTTATCTGTGACAACGTGCATTCTAGTAGAAGAGAGCGACGTTGCGGGAGATTATAGCTTTCCCATCTCTAACCCTGTAGAACTGCCAGAATATTCCGACGACCTTTTCACACAAGAACTAGGTCATACGCAGTTCCCTAACCCTGAGAATTACAGCACGACCGGTATTTCCTTATGTGTGTATTCATAGAGTTCTGCTTAGTCATGTATGAGGAATTCCAGCCTCCTCCAGAGCGGGATGGTAAGAGAGCTGTGCTGACTGTCAGATGCATATTTCGAAACACGATCGCGGCTCCGTTGATGGAACTTGCTCGAAGTTTCCCACAAAAACCGTGATGAATTGTACTTTAGTAGCCCATCTGCAGTCGATAACTTTCAGGTCTCAAAATTTAGTGACATTGCAGTTTTGGGAGGAAATGAATGAACTTACGCCTTGAGCCAACTGTAGTTTTTGGAGATATTAAATTTTGAATTGAAATATATGTTTTAATTTAAATAAACAACTCCGGGTAATCGTCATGACCTGGACCAATCTGTGTTCCTTCCTGTAGGTTGCAGACTGGGGCAGACTGGAGCTTCGCAGGCAGAACAAAGTGACACTCTGGCTCAACTTCCCAGAACCAACAGGGGGTAGTATAGGCACATCTGGTTATTCATCAGGTCTGAACCAACTAATTCCGTGTTTGCGTAAGAGATTAGTAGATAGGAAGATCACAGACTTGTTTGAACTCTGTAATTCTGTACCTCTCAAAGTCAACATCAGGAGAATAAAAATCCTTTTGAATTAAACTGCGATCCTGACCGTGGCTGAATGGCAGCATTCAGTTCGAATGCGGTCGTTTCACATCTCTCAGCTATCAGATAAATCGTTTCTCTCTTTCAGTCCACACGTAAATGTAAAGCTGTCCTACAAAAATCTCAGTCTATGTGGCCATTTATCCGTCCTGTACAACCGTGCTCTTTTGTAGACTGCATCGCAAGTTCAGACACTACAAAAATTATTAGAACCTTATACTCGTTCTTTTCCTAAAATCAGCAGTATTGCTGCACAACATTACTTATTTGTTAGCCATGATTAATCTTTTCGCCCTGTTTTTAATTCAGAATAAGGAGGTTTGTTGTAACGTGAGGCCGTGTAGTCTGGTAACGTACAAAATTCACGACCCATAAAAGAGTAACTGTAGCAGGCATCCAAGTTTTTTAAACTTTTGGAATATTTTCTTTGATTGATTAGAGTTTCGTTTGCTGAGATGACAACTGATGTTACACTTACACCAAAATATCTCATGAACGCAGGCAACAAGGACAGCTGATTCTAAACGAGCACCCACACTCACTTCTACTGATACGAGCATCCACACTCAGCTCTGCTGATACAAACATCCACACTCAGTTCTACAGACACAATCATCCACACTCAGTTCTGCTGACACAAACATCCACGCTCAGTTCTACCTACACAAGAATCCAAACTCAGTTCTGCTGAAACAAGAATCCGCGCTCAGTTCTACTGACACAAGCATCCACACTCTTCTACTGACACAAGCATCCACGCTCAGCTCTGCTGATACAAACATTCACACTCAGTTATACTGACACAAGCATCCACACTCAGTTCTGCTAATACAAGCATCCACACTCAATTCTGCTAACACAAGCATCCACACTCAGTTGTACTGACACAAGCTTCCACACTCAGCTCTGCTGATACAAGCATTCACACTCAGTTCTACTGACACAAGTATCCCTGCTCAGTTCTGGTAATACAAGCATCCACACTCAGTTCCGGAAAGGTAGGGATTTCTTGTCCAACCCAATAGTTACTGAAATTTGAAGAAACGCTTTGTACTCTGAGGCAAACATTTTAGCAAATTTGCGCGTTCATTACTAACATATTTCTATCTACACTCAAATTTCTTGGACAGTAAAGGTAAAGGGAAATTCGTCCATATGCACACCATGAACGTGTACAAAGTGGAGGTATAGCTCCACTGATTCGTTGCCTCTGTGTTAGATTGAGGTGAGTAGTGATCATCAAGCTTCGGCAGGTTTACTCCCTCGAAGGAACCCCCGTACACACTGACCGGATGTCGGGGCAAACTGTACTTTTCGAAAAAGAGATCAGTCTCTTTTTCTCAGCCGGGAACCGAACCCCGCGTTCTTGCAATCCATAGCTTATTTGCGATAACGGCTACGTCATCTCGTCTCCTTTATTGGTTGGTACTTCATAGTTACAACTTTATGCTGCTCTCTGTTGCTGCATAAGAGTTTATCCGGATTTACTTACAACGGGCTAGGCTGTAATTAATTATGTTTGGATATGACAGACACCAGCGATGCGGCACTGTATAGTGCTGCAGGACGGTACACAGACATTTTTATTAAGCAGTTCTTTACCCTGGTTCAAGCCTGTTAAATCGCAGCAAATTCCATGACGTGAGGTCTTTCTCCTCACGCCCACAGTCACTCAGACTATCAAGCAATAACCTACCTGTACGGAAACTGCAACTTGGGTACCATATTGACAAATGGCACTAATTGGAAAGTGCCCTAATTAGACTTTAATTTATTCCGGATTTTCACATCCAGTTTACTGTGGTGTAGATGTCTATACATATTCCATCAAACGTTTCGGGTGTCAGTGTCGAAGGTCTTCGTCTCAAATCTCGATCAAGAGTCATGTTTTCTCTAGAGCTAGGGAAAAGCTGGGAAATCCGGAACTGCAACACAAAATGGACCCCTGCCTTTCTTATGTTTGCTAAGCCATTATACACTAACAATTTACCATTCGACACTATTACATGGCGTACTGGCAGAGTTATTAATTAAATCAAATAAATCAATAAATAAGAAGTTTTTCTCTCTGGCCGTGTGTCTCTCCTTTATTGTTTTACAAATAAGGTTTTGTGACACAAGTGTTACTTAAATTTTTCCATTGATTTCTGTCTTAAGTACTTCCGTTGCATCATGACTATTGCACTTGGAACACTGCAGACTTAGCCAAGCAGTCTGTTGCAGTGCGATGCTGCAGGCAGCCTGCACCAACAAATGTAGTGTGAAAATCTTCACTGCTTTCAACCGCATGGCGGTGTAAGTCTTTGAAGTTGCGTGTGTGCTGACAGCAATTTGGTTTTTAATAATCAGTAGCACAACACGCAATACGTAACGTACAATGTAGCACAACAGGCTACAGTTGATATACAATTAAGGAGAGCATGTGGTGGTTGCCGTATTCTTTAGCATAAGAGACAACAGTTAACGTCTGCTTCAGTAAAACACGCCATAGTTAATGTATGCTTTATCATAACACACAATTGTTAATTTAAACTTCAGTGTAACACGCAAAATTTAAAGTAAACTTCAGCACAACAGGCAGTATTTACCGTACGAGTATACTGTAACACAATAAACAAGTGTTAATGTATAATGTAACACAGTACACACGTGTTAATGTATACTGTAACACTTTACACGAGTGTTAATGTATACTGTAACACAGTACACAAGTGTTAATGTATACTGTAACATAGCACACAAGTGTTAATGTATACTGTAACACAGTACACAAGTGTTTATGTATACTGTAACATTTTACACAAGTGTTAATGTATACTGTAACAGAGTACATAAGTGTTAATGTATACTGCAACACAGTACACAAGTGTTAATGTATACTGTAACATAGTACACAAGTGTTAATGTATACTGTAACACTTTACACGAGTGTTAATATATAGTGTAACACAGTACACAAATGTTAATGTAAACTGTAACATAGTACACAAGTGTTAATGTATACTGTAACACAGTACACAAGTGTTAATGTATACTGTAACATAGTACACAGGTGTTAATGTATACTGTAACACAGTACACAAGTGTTAATATATAATGTAACAGAGTACACAAGTGTTAATGTAAACTGTAACATAGTACACAAGTGTTAATGTATACTGCAACACTTTACACAAGTGTTAATGTATACTGTAACACTTTACATAAGTGTTAATGTATACTGTAACAGAGTACACAAGTGTTAATGTATACTATAACACTTTACACAAGTGTTAATGTATAATGTAACACTTTACACAAGTGTTAATGTATAATGTAACACAGTACACAAGTGTTAATGTATATTGTAACGCAGTAAACAAGTGTTAATGTATATTGTAACACAGCACACAAGTGTTAATGTATACTTAACACTTTACACAAGTGTTAATGTAAACTGTAACACTTTACAGAAGTGTTAATATATACTGTAACACAGTACAGAATTGTCAATGTATACTGTAACATAGTACACAAGTGTTAATGTATATTGTAACACAGTACACAAGTGTTAATGTATACTGTAACATAGTACACAAGTGTTAATGTATACTGTAACACAGTACACAAGTGTTAATGTATATTGTAACATAGTACACAAGTGTTAATGTACACTGTAACATAATACACAAGTTTTAATATATACTGTAACACAGTACACAAGTGTTAAGTTATACTTTAGGAATGACACGCAATATTTAACGTATACTTTAACATAACACACAGTTGTTGACGTATACTTTAGTACAATAGACAATAATTAAGGTATACGTCGATAACGTATGATTCAAATTAAGGTAATGGTTTTATATTTAGTGACGTCATGCAGTTTAATAGCTGTATGCTAAAGCCAGGAAGAGATTGCGGCCTCCATCTTAAGGACCACAAACCTCACGTGCATAGCAAATACCCTTAACAGTTTGGCTTTATATCCCCCCCCCAAAAAAATAATCACTTTTATTCACTGTGAATAGTCACACTATTGGTAGTGTTGGTATGACTGATGCAACAGACCTAAGGCAGATGGCATGTACACTTTCGCAGGTATTTGTGTTGTAGACTGTCTGTATATTTGTGCTGTATACTGCCTATATACTTGTGCTTTAGACTGTGTGTATATTTGTGCTGTATACTGCCTGTATACTTGTGCTTTAGACTGTCTGTATAGTTGTGCTGTGTACTGCCTGTATATCCATATTAGCTTTACTGAAATAGACATAATTGATTTTATTTCTATAACATTTGTTATTTATTTGCAAGCCAATTTTTACAATAAATACGCAAACAGTTTTTAAATGCATTCCTAGTGTTAAGTACTAAAAAGAAATTTAAAAAATCGCGTGTTTTAGGTTACACTATTTGTCAAAATTTCATTTCACTTCAACAAAAAATTTAGGGGTTTTATCAACGTCTATAGCAGTTCGTACATAGAAAGACATTAGCAACAGTAATGGGTGTGTGTGTATGTGTTTGTTTATGTGTATGTGTGTGTGTGGTGTGTGTTTGTGTATGTGTGTGTGGTGTGTGCGTATGTGTGTGGTGTGTGTTTGTTTATGTGTGTGTGTGGTGTGTGTTTGTGTATGTGTGTGTGTATGTATGTGTGTATGTGTATATAGGTGTGTGTATGTGTGTGTGGTGTGTGTTTGTGTATGTATGTGTGTTTGTATGTATGTATGTACTTATGTGTGTGTGGTGTGTGTTTGTGTATGTATGTGTGTGTATGTATGTATGTGTGAGTGTGAGTGTGTGTGTGGTGTATGTATGTGTTTTTTTTATTAAGCATGCTCTCCATTACATTGTGTAATACTACATGCTATGCTTGCTTTGATCTCTCTATTGTTCGTTCTGTAGTAAAAGTTCGAAATCTATTGAATCTATAAACTCACAAAACACTTTCTTATGTTTCGATATAAGTTCTTGTTTAATTTCCATCCAGTTTCGTTCTTGATTAATTTGGTGT
>Ga0136643_10009364_pt1 | contig 14405 bp, 3 predicted proteins | sample TergutLab28metaG_FD_96883 | JGI IMG/M metagenome (GOLD analysis project Ga0136643, IMG submission 96883) | Labiotermes labralis P1 segment gut microbial communities from Petit-Saut dam, French Guiana - Lab288 P1 (version 3) (version 3) | ecosystem: Host-associated > Arthropoda: Insects >... | reverse complement strand
GTTTATGGTAAGTTTGTGTTAAGTTTACAGTACGTTTATATTACGTTTATGTTAAGTTTATGTTAAGTTTACGTTAAGATTATGTTAAGTTTATGTTACGTTTATATTAAGTTTATGGTAAGTTTATGATAAGTTTATTTTAGGTTTATGTTAAGTTTATGGCAAGTTTATGTTAAGTGTATGTTAGGTTTCTGTTAAGTTTACGTTAAGTCCATGGCAAGTTTATGTTACGTTTATTGTAAGTTTATGTAAAGTTTAAGGTAAGTTTATATTAGTTTATGTTAAATTTATTTTAAGTTTATGTTAAGTTTATGTTTAGTTTATGTTAAGTTGATGTTAAATTTATGGTAAGTTTATGGTAAGTTTATGGTAATTTTACTGTAATTTTATGTTAAGTCAATGTTAGTTTTATGTTATGTTCATGTTAAGTTTATGATAAGTTTATATTAAGTTTAAGGTAAGTTAATGTAACTTTATTTTAAGTTTATGGTACATTTATGTAAAGTTTATGTTATGTTTATATTATGTTTATGTTAAATTTATGGTAAGTTTATGTTAAGTTTATTTTAAATTTCTGTTAAGTTTATGTTTAGTTTATATTAAATTTATGTTAAGTTTATGGTAAGTTTAAGTTAAGTTTATGTTAAGTTTATTGTAAGTTTATGCTAAATTTATGTTAAGTTTATGCAATTTAAGAAAAAGAGATGAAACAAATAAAAAGCCACACAGCTGTCCGAAGCTATAATTACAAAGTGATGTGTGTGTTTGTGTGTGTGTGTCATTGCTTTTGTGTACTTTCAGAATTTTACCCAATACTTTTAAACACACCCCACAAAAGCATATTAAGAATTAAGAAATTACACCTACACGTCCCCTACAGAGTGTAACAAACATTTGTCTTCGTGAGTGTGTCAGCATACTCTTTGCAAATATGTTGTAGAGAGATGGCCAATTATCCATCTGAATAACGAATATTTGCTACATTTAATTTTCAAAAACTACTTTTTGTAGAATTCACATACTGTGGTTTACGTTTCCATTTACTATGGACACATCAGCAGAGGTGGTCGGAGCTGGATAGGCAGAAATGGATGAAGTTTACGTTGCACTGTGTCCCAAACACATCAGTACACTTACATTTCTTTTCATAGCCTAACATCCCCTAGTAGGCTAGGGCTTCCTCATTATTGAGGCTTCACGTTCAAACACAGACACACCACAATCAGTAGGACTCCTCTAGACGAGTGATCAGCCCGACGCAGAGACCTCTACCTGAAAATACACAACACTCACGAGAGACGTACCCCTATGCCCCCAGTGGGATTCGAAACCGCAATCCCAGCAAGCGATCGGCCGCAGCCCCACGCCACAAACCGCGCGGCCAATGCAATCGTACATGCAATGTAGGGGAAGGAAATTAGGCCCAGGCGTAAATGATGTCTGTGAGACAGAAATAGTGTTAATTAACAGCGTATTGTGCATGCACACAGCTATCCTCCCATCTCACCTACACAAACATGGCGCCTACTTAGGGCTTTCCCTTTATGCGAATGTCAAGACAGTAAAGTTAAATCGTTGTGTACATACCTATCTCATGATGCTTGACTAAAAAACTACTTAATGTAAAGAGTTTATAATTTGTGCTTGATAGTCAAAGAGACCTCACTGATCATGGCCAAACACGGCCGGTACATTCGGCTGCCGCTATTGAACATTCTAATTGTGTGTTGTGAACACCCATGATTGATTTGTAACGCATATATTTAGAACTACCAGCAGTAATACTTGCGACAACATTTTGATATCAGACCTGCTAGTAAATTTACAGTAGCTAACACTGTCGCACTTGACATGCAGGTTACAGATCTGTTTTACAAATGCAGTAGAGATAAATACTTTAATATTCTATGAGTTTATGCAGTAGTCCGAGAGATGACTTTGTTGGCCAGAAGAGCGACTATCAGGTTTTAAAGAAGGACTGACGTTGGTTACATGTTGTAGATCAGGGAAAATTATAACTCGTTAGCAAGTCTCGAAACATAAAACCGGATCCTTGTCACACAAAGCAGCACCCACCCTATAGGACAGTGAAACTTGGCCAGTAAAGGAATAATAATACGAATCCAGATTCACAGAGGCAAATATGAAATTTTGGCGTAAATCGCAAATATCCTCTCCTTGACAAAAAAGGAGCCAATATATTTTGAAACAACTTTACACACTACAAGTTTGGAGGGAAATAAACAACTATCAAAACAAATGGATTGAAAGCGTTCGTAAAATTGACAGATTCAGACTCTAGTACTGTATTATGAAATATCAACCAACAAGAAAACGAAAGCCTGGACGCCATTAAAGGGACATCTGGAATGGTATATTGATTATGGAACGGGCTACAGGAGATGAATCCTTGAAAACGTGATGATGGTGGTGATAATGATGATGGTGATGATGACGACGATGATGATGATGACGATGAGTTTAGGTAGTTAGCCTGTATGGATTTATTGATGCTATGTTTTTTTTTATCTCTATTGATGCTGTAAAATGCTTAGTTTATCAACGCGGTTCTCAGTACTTAATCGGCCCACAAAATCCGTATGTGTGTGTGTTCCGATTCATTCTTGTTTTTGCATTGAACAGGCCTGTAACTTTTAACAAATAATTTAGTGGAATTGAAGCAGCCGATATAGGCAGGTTTTCACCTTTTTTTATAAGCCAAGCAGGCCATTAGGGTCAGTAGAGGTAGAGCTCTACTCTTTTCTAGGACCTTCGGCACTAGATGGGGGTGGGGGGGTCGGCCCCACGCCTCGGTGGCCTCTACTCTCGGGAAAGACCCGTTACCCATTGTACAGGAGGCTAGGTGGACCCCAGGGCCGGTCCGGACGAACGGAAAATCTTGTCCCAACCGGGATTCGATCCCGGAACATCCAGCCCGTATCCAGTCGCTATACCGACTGAACCACCCGACCCACGCAATCCATATATTACGTCATAAATTAATTTTAACTATTGTGTAAATTCAGATTCCCTGAGACGATTTTTCAGATTCCAGAATCATAAAATCACGCTTAGCAGTTTTGTACATTACTATGTAATACTATATCAATTCAAGTATATTTCTGTGCTCTTTAGACTTACTGGAGACTTTAATGATTAAGCTGCTTAATTAGCAAATAATTATATCGTTCTCATGAAGTGATAGATTTTTAAATATTGGAAGTTCATGACCGAAATTGATAAAAATTTGTTGTTTAAATTAATCGCCTTTATGTGCATCATTAGTACGGTTTGTTGTTATGTCCTATGAAGGGCGAAAATCTCTACCTGCATCAGGCTGACGGGCCTGTCGAAGTTATGTTGATTAAATTAATCAGAAAATGTATGCTACCAAGTAGTACGGTAGGATGCACAGCTATTACAATTACACATAGTTTCATTCCACGGCATTGTGGCACACTTGCAAGGGACAAGAAGTGTAAATCGAACGCCCACCCTCCAGTGCTGCTATTAGATGTCTTCGTTGTTGTATAGACACAGGAGAAAATAGCAAAATTGCTTAGGGAAAACAAAGCCTGTTTTTATGCCTGTTGATACCTTTGATTTTATTATATGAATTCTTACCTGTACAGTTAAAGCAATCCCATTTCAGGCCTAGACAGGCCCTGAGGTTTCCAGGAGGCTGAGGCTCCCAGATTTCAAGAAAATCGGCACATGAAGGTGGTAAAGTTGTGAGCCCCACGAACTGGCCGTCTTTACCCCCAGGTAATATTTCCGATACTCATTTCTGTTAGAGGGTGAGTCAACCCCGGGTTCATGTCTTTTACCTGTGGTACCGGGCAAAGTTTATTTTATATTTTATTTATATTGTATTTTATATTTTGTAAACTTGTATTTGTGTGATTTTTGTTAAGGTGACGTGATTTTGTAACCATAAAATTATATGTTGTATAATAGCCGCACACTGCCTGCCTGCAGCCATAATAAACAACTGCATGTTCAAGATCACAAACAACATCCATATTTCAGTAACAAGGGTTGGAAAAGAATCATATACACCGATACATGTAGTCTGATATAATAATGAAATTTTTCATAAGTTTGTAATAAAATATTTGTGTCAAGGGAATATGTTTCCTGATTGATTTGATATAGAACACAATGAAATACAACTAGTTAAAATGTTGTGGAATTAATATTTGTCGGAACGAGAAAGACAGGCTTACTTTTACGCCAAAGCTTTGTTAAAGTAAGTAGATTTTATAAAGGGCTGAGCAGTGAAACATGACAGTCTCTCCAGCTGTGGAAGCCCTGCTGTTGTCTTTCGCGCCCGGCTGATGAGCGAGAAATGACGTGGCGGGTTCTATTCGCTTCCATAATAACATTTCGTTTCGCTTCTGTAACAGAACTTTCGCTGCTTGCCGACGTTACTTTCAGAGCTGCTAACCGATGTTTTATAATTTGTTTCTGGATTGTTTTTAAAGTGGATAAACTAAATCACGCTGCAATAATGAGACTACATCGACAATTGTCGACTAGAATGTTTTGTTTCTTTTCTTATGGCCGAGGGCACAGTAATATTCTCTAGAAATGACAAAATCATATGAAATATTTTACAGATAATTCGAATATCTATGTTACTCACAGTAATCAGAATTAGAAACGTTAACTGAATGAGGGTGAAATTCACTAACAGTAATCACACACCACATGCATCAGCTTCCTTCCAGGAAAATTATTAGATTTCGCCAAATTAGGAAATGCCCTGCCTTTAAGATCTCTTTACGTTTTTTCGAAATTTACCGCCATTGGTTACTATTTTGAACTGGGTGAATTTAATCCGTCCACGCTCAACACCCTGTGTAATATTACTTAACTTTAGACGTTTGTTTTTGACATTTTATAATGCTTCCAGTAACAGTTTCTTAGACCGTCTAGGCGGTGACAGAGATACTGTAGTCGGTATAACGACTCGCTACAGGTTGGTGGGTCAAGGTTTTGAACTCTAGTGGGGACGAGGTTTCTCGCACTAGTCCAGACCGGCCCCCAGGCTCACACCGCCTCCTGGAAGACGGATACTGGGACACTTTCCTGCGGGGGAACCAGCGGAGGTGTCGGGTTGATCACTCAGCGTTTTCTAGCGCGGAGGTTAAAGAAAGAGTAGGATTATATCCCTACTCTGTGCCTTTTACCCCCTCTCTGCCTTCGTAGCGTTTCGCTTTCGCTCAGAGGCACTTTTCCTTTAACGAAGGTTACTTTCAAATGTACTTTGTCAAACATCTATAAAGCCTAAAACGTATTTAAAAAAAATATTCAGCCTTATCTAAAAATAAACGTTATACATTCTTGTTCCGAAAATTATTCCTTAGCATCTTTAGTGCCAGAAGTGATCCTAAAGGGCTACGTTCGACCGATAAAGATGGAGTTGTCTAAATCCATAGTCTGCTATGAAATACAGACCTACTGTGTGTGTGTATGTGTGGGTGTGTGTGTGTGTGTGCGCGCGCGTGTGTGCGTGCGTGCGTATGTGTGGGTGTGTGTGTGTGTGTATGTGTGGGTGTGTGTGAGGTCGTGGTGAATGTGGGTTGAGACACGTTTTAGCATAGAAGAGTACAAGAGATCCCTGAAAAAATCCAACTACTTCCATACTAACAATGTTATCATCAATAAATTGCACTAATTCCTGAATATAAAAAGCACTCCTATGTGTTTCGGCTATTATTTATAGCCATCTTCAGGGAGTATCAGTACTTGAACACGTGTACAGCGCTGCATAATTTAAAGCTTTCACGGCGACTAATTAAATAAATTATTCTCAGGCTAGCAACCGCGTCAGGTGATTGGGAGTAAACCATATGACGTGGCTGCTAGCCTCAGAATATTGTATTGCACACAGCGTTATTAAACAGGCCTGTCTAATGCAAATGGTTAAATACATGTAATGCCAGTATATCGTTAAAGCAAAAAGTAATATAATTTTATATTGAAACTCTCTTAAAATTATTGCAATAGAGGACAGGCATTACAATCGTCTACATCCAGACATCTCGAAATACTGTACTCTGTACAGAGTAATCGCTCATGGTGTATACACGGAGTGACAAGGTGTAGGATTTACCACTCGTTGAAACTCGAAGATATTTCATTGTTTCAAGATGTCTGGATGCAGAATATTTTAGTAACTGTCCTGTATTCCACCAATTTCAAAATAATTTTAATATAAAGCTGTACGTCACTGTTTTAATAGCACACTGGCCTTATGGTATATTACCGTTTACAATTGACAGGGATGTGTAATAACGCTGTGTACAATTTCAGGTACTGATAGTCCCTGAAGATGGCGCGGAAACACGTAGCAGTGCTTCATATTCAGGAAATAGTGTAACTGTTTGGTAATAAATTTATTTATATGCATCAAATGAACACCTAGGTTAAAGAAAGAGTAGGGATATACCTCTACTTCTCCTCTGGGCCTTCGTGGCTTGTTCTAGGATGGACTTTATATGCATAAAATGAAGATGTACAGTATTATGTAACTATCTACACTGTCAGACAGTCTTCAGTAGACAGAAAAAAAACTGTTTTACCTAAGCTCCGTGCTTTTTTTCCTTTATCGGCTGGTGCACACTTTGCTTTCTTACGAAGCAAAAGAATTTTTAGAGTTCGTGAATACATACATATATTTATACTCGTACATATTTATATATATTAAAAATATTTTCATTCAAGTCATGCACATCTTGAATCCAACATGTCACGTGTTCGATTTGAGCTCTGTCAATTGTCCTACAGATATTGCAAAGAAAATCTAATGTATCCCATGTACGCTGCAGCAAATCCCAGTCCAATTGTTTGCCACCTCCGTGATTTGTTCCTGCAGTTAACACAGAACTGCTGACATCAGAGGAACCTGCACGTAATTGAGGTGTAAATGTGCCAGATTTGGGAAAAGCGAGAGCCATGGAGTAGATTACGCACACCCAATCCGCTTGTCGAAGTAAACACAGACCTCCGTTTGGAAATGTGGTGGTGCGCGATTTTGTTGGGTAATCACGGTATTATACTTTTGATCCTGTAGCTGTAGCAGCAGATAACTGTACAACATCACGGGGACGATAAACAAGATTGACTGGGCATGATGCGTCGAATATGCCAAAACTAGACTGTCGACACACGCAGAGCAACCAACAGATCTCACTTCGAATGCCCGAAGAAAAACTTGACAAGTTACCTCATACTGTGTAAGTCATTTCTTACGGCTTTCATATATTTTAGCAATATTTCATTTAATGTCTTAAGTAGGTTTAAATCCACGTGTACATTGCTCTGTTCCACAATAATTTTCCAATATATTATAGCGACGCAACTCAAATAGAGCAAGTAAGAAAATCACAGTGTAAGAAAAGGACAAGAATAATCGTTCTTCCGAACGTCACACCAAAAGTCCGCTCCAGATTATTCATGAGCCATTTATGCCATGTAATTGCGTTAGGTGAGTTTCAGCTTTGAGCTGCAACAAAACGTCGGTGACAAAATGCAGAAAAATAAGAGAAAGAGATGGAATTTCCTTTCATGTGACGAATTCACGCGACAGGTACATCAACTTTCTCCGATTTTTCTACAAGTGACTTCGCCTTTAGAAGTGTACTTGGTGCATTAGACCAGGTGGTTGCCGGAAAGTACCAATATAACAAGTAAACTTCCCATGTTCTCACGACTTGGAGTATAAATAAATGCAAGAAGAACTGTCAGGATGACAACCTAGAAACGATACTCAGTCATTTCGTCCTTCCACTAATTGCAATTATTCTTTGCTGTGTTCTTCTGAGTTAAAAGCTACATCACGTTCTATAACACTTTCGACATTATTTTGAAATTAATTCTTTCCATTCTAACGCGACCACGATCAGTGCGACTTCTGAAAAATTCTGTTAATTCCGACAAAACGCACTGAACCAACGGGCAGTCTTAAAGACTAGAGTGGTCTTTAGACTGAAAATTTTGTTACAGTGACTTCCAGCGAAGCCCTTTATCAGGTTCCGCTGTGTCCTGGAATCCGAGCTCCTGTCGACCTGAAAAGGAGAACGTTTGTAGATTGCCCTGAAGTTTATATTTTAAAAGACATGTATAAATAAGTTACTTTCAGTTCCTTAAGCGCTACGAGCAATTTAGACTATCTGTCAAAACTAAATACTTCGGAGAAGAGAAATGCTGCTTACACACCGAAACAGCTCGCAGATGCGTCTAAATACGGAGAAGACGTTTAGGAATTTATTTCAGTATGCCTGTAAGTTATATTTCTGCATGTTTGATTGTTTTCAAATCCGATTTGTTTAGCACTTCACGAAGGAAATTAAATTTGTGCAATAGATTCATAAAGTACATTTAAACTCATAAATTATATATATTTACTTTTTTGTAATTTCAGCCATTCATATGAAGTCAAGTGGATAACATACGTAACATATTTTTGCAGTTATTTTTGCCTCGTGTGTTTTTTAAAGCGTGGAAAGCAAAGCAGACATAAACCATAATTTTTTACGTGTTATCTGTCAGTATAAGGCAGGATACACACTGGTATTATCTGAAAACAATATTCTAAGAACACAAAAATGTGAATCGTATGTGCAATGAACGAAACGGACGAAAATGAGAAAGGTTATTTAGGAGGGACCAGAATATTGGAATATTTTTGGTATAAATAAAGATATTACAGCCTGTTGTCTATACGGGGTGATAGGAGACAAGAAGCACTTTTTTAATGTACAAAAACTGCTCTTTAGAAGATGTTTTAATGTCCCTCTGGTGTCTTTGATACCTTATCACATTCTCTGCTGTTTCCTTCCACTGGACTGTTTCAATTCCGAGACGACGTTAAACCTGCAAATAGCTGGGCTTACACTCCCGTCAGAACAATAAACCAGCGATTGTGAAGATATTTGGGAGTAAAGCGACAAGGGGCATTTTTGGACGTTGATGGAGAATGGAGAAGCTTCCCAGTGTGATCCTGTGTTATTGTTAGATGGTTAAATGACGCAGATGACATGTCGGAGTACGTAGCTTAAAATATCACAGGAGGAGGAACCGAAATTGGGGGAGAATTTACGTGTTGTTACTTTAATCAGAGTGAAACATTCAGAAATTATGTCAGTTAAAAGAAGCGAGAAGTAAGGCCCGTGAAATATGAAAACGCTTTTAGCTGGAAAGTTTTATGTAATCAATGATGCAAATTCGTTTCATTTCTTCATATATCTGTGCTGCTACAGAGTAGTTTCTGAACTGGTGGCATAATCGTGGCGAGACAGTAGCGAGTGGCATCGATTTGGTCTCATTATAGCGTGCTTACTCGTCAGCATAAAGAATCTGTTGGCCTCTCTAATTCACCAGAGAGAGAGAGAGAGAGAGAGAGAGAGAGCGCCCCAGTAATGTGCATCCTACATTTCTAAAATTCAGACTAAGATGTCATCACCAGTAGGCGTACTCTTAAAAAATATCTGACTGGAAAATTAGGTGTAAAAAAGAATTTTATTCTTTATTAAATACAAAATAAAGGAGAAGTAACTACGGTGTCTTATTGTATTTTTACTTAAATACATACGTCGTCCAAATGTAACAATAATATTGCGGTGACAAATTATTTGCTAATTTGTTCTTAATATTCAACAGTACATTTAACTTTAGAGTATTATTTTGACACGACTGTATTTTTTAAATACATGTACAAGGTAACAGAGTAGGAAATAAAACAACTTTCAACGCCAAAGAATGCGACACGGGTGATGTGCGCATCCGCGCGTCTCGGCTGACTTCCCTTAAGCTTGGTTCCAGACTGTGACTTCACTCACAAACCAAGCGTTTTGCATAGTGGAATGGGCCTGAGGAAATGCTCTACACCAAAACGGACTCGCTGCCTGAACGACAGTCGTGACGTAATTTCGATAATGAGATTTTGGTTTCAGTGTTTGTCATTTGTTGGTGAAACTTACCCTGTACGATGCACAAGCTTACGTATTTATCGGGTACAACACACCGCTACTGATGCGCCCCGTTATTACTGCTGCTGCCACCACCACCACCACCACCACTCCCCTGTCAAAGTGCCGGACGCCTAAGTCTTCGTATGTTACACAATTAACATCCTAGAACACAGGGTTATAGGATTTTGTACAAATGCTATCACTGGAATAGTAAAAAATTGTATCAATATAATTTATTTTAAAGCTCATAAACACCGCAACGGTTTTAGGAATGGAAATGTTTACAAAACATTACACTTTACCCTACCGTTTTAGGCGTGTTCGCAAGATTGCGAAAAGCGACTATTAGCTTCGTCATGCCTGCCTGTCTGTCCGTCCGTCCGTCCCGTCGCCCACGTGAGACAACTCGGCTCCCACCGGACCGATCTTCATGAGAGGTGATATGACAAGAGTAACGGGCACTTTACTTCAGTAACTGATGTACATTTATAATAACATCTCTCTCACTACATCTTAGCATCTTAGAATGAGACATGTTTCAGACTAAAATTGTAGAGAAAATCAAAGCACATATTTTAGGTTCAATAATTTTTTTTCCCCGTTTATGAGGTAATGTGGAAAAAATACGATAGAGCTAGACAAGCTACGGATGGCAATATATTACTTCGCGTGCTGTGTTCTTGCTGAATAACCAAGGCTACAGACACGCACTCAGATTAAGAAATACTAACTGTTTTTCCAAGTTAGCAGTCGTTTTCGAAACGCCCTCAATATTACGTTTATACTTACTTTGTCTGCCTTGTTCTTCACACAGACGTGCTCGGAGCTGACTGCTCCAACAACATACCAGTACCATCATTACTTAACACCCAGAACACCAGTACGAAGTATCTTTTTCGGCTGCAACAAGAGGAGAATATTCATGTCTGCCTACGGTTTCGATATCAACTTTGTTGTATTAAGTTTAACACTTCGCAACACAGAGGATTTTGCGTTCATTTTGTTATTAACTTTGTGCAGACTATAATTTTATTCCTCCTGATGTCGAACACGTAGGTGGCTGAAAGTCGTGTAGTGATTTTGTTTAATAGACATATATACAATCTCTGTTCTGGTGGGTGTATGTTTAACTAATATTACACCACAATTTGTCGATTTTCTTTGACTGATTTGATCTAACCATTCAGAGATCTGCAGGAGCTAATTATATGGGCCTTACCCACTGTACAGTTAAAAACTCTACAATTTGTCACACAGCACATTTATGTATTTTCGTACGCTTCTCACAGCAAGCACCGACTATTTTCTGCAATTACTTTATCTGATTTATCTGTAGCATGGAGACGGCCAATGTTCCGTGAGGATGGGAATTGAGTTCTACGCAAATTAGGTGAGCAACATTCTTCAAATTGTTAAAATACCTTCAGCCAGAGGAGTTCTAGGAACTACTATGTTATCGTGAGCTATATGGTTGTGTGCAGCACGTCTGCGAGAGTTTGCATTTGTTTATGTTTCGTCCAAAACAGAATGCTCACTTCATAGTAATGTGTGTATAGCTAAAATGTCGGGTCTGTATTCACAAAGGTATGTCGAATACAGACCCTCAAGAAATGTTCTGATGCCCTCTTCCTGTGGCCGAACGTCACTTTCTAGAAGGCAGATATCAGGTTTTATGTGGTTTAATTGCTGCAACAAATGGATGTGAATTGTTTGTTTTAAAACTTCTGAGCGCAGGAGTAGGTATTTGCGTGGTTTGGCAGGCCTTTTCACCCAATGGGTTACCTTCACTGGTTGCACATATTTGCCGATATGAAGCCCTAAATGTTAAACTTAAATCTTACATTTACACTTAGAAGAATTTAAAGATAGATCTACATGAGTATGGTTTGTATGAAATTCGAACTAACAACATAGCCGAGGGTTGCCCAACACTGAACGTCAGGTCCCTTGGGCAAATAAATTATGTGTGGTGATGCTTAATATTTGTGGGGCCTCAGCATGCGTATCGCCCTTGTGGAGCCTAGAATTTTGAGTTTTTTTTTACATTTTTGGAAAATTTGTGCACCGATGGCTCTGTGCAAATATGTTCCAAACCTTAATATTATTTTAACTTTAAAATTAATTACATTTTACTTGTAGTGTAAATGTACTGAATGCAGCCATATATGTGTGACATTATTTACCTTGCTGTCATAATCTTTGTCATAAGCCAGCGTTGCCTGATAAGATGATCCCGCGGATCGGCTTTTGCCAACCACTTTTGTGTCCTCTTCTATTGGAGCAATTTCAGCTGGTTTTCTTTTACGCGAGTACTTCACTAGAAAGCTTTATTGCCCTCTTGAAACCACTTATCTTGGTAACTTTTCGTAACTTTATTTGTTATTTCTTTTACGATAGACTCTTATTCTCAAAAGTTAGTTCTTGCTGATACATATCCCGAGTCATGTTAAGCAAATATATACTCGCTGTCAAGCAGACATCAGACAAACTTCATAACAACCCGTACTTGAATTTCCTCTCTAATTATTTCAGCCACATATCTGTATGATTTGACATTTTAGTTAATGGCCTAGAAAATGTAAGATACTTTTTTAACACATCATAAATCAGAGTTAAGATCAGAATTTGCTCATGAAACTAGTCGTTTAAACTTGTATATATAATTCAATTGATTTAACATAATGCAGAAGTTTTTTGATTATAATGATTCTTGCTGTCTGACTACGTCGTAAGTAATTAATATAAAATAACGCAACTGACCTGAAATACAATGGGAGACAGAAACTTAAAACGCAAGTGTAAACTGAGTGACAGACGTATAGTTTGTGTGTTTGCTTTTCGGGACCGACTTTACTGCTACGTCTGTGGAAATGCGGAGCGAAGATGGTTCATCAATAAAACTGTTATTATAAGAAACACTCAGTGGATTAAAGCTAAAGAATATTCACAGATGTAAATAACATTGAGTTTATACCGACTGAAAATAAACCAAAATAAAACCCATCCTGCCAATTTTACTGCAATCGATACGTGTCACAGAATTTCGAATACTGTTTATACGATACACGGCCAAAGGATGTAACTTAGCCATTTCGCGTTGTCTTGCGCTTTTTTGTGCAAAGAACCCATAAGAAATTTTACTATGGAGGTATGAGAATTTATGTGGCCATTCTTCCAACACATGTAAACATACCAAGTTACTTTGACAAACCCTCAGATTTCAGAGTCGTTCTAAATGTAGCAGCTAATTGCATATTAGGCTTTAATGGAACTTAAACGATTTTAAATTGTTTCGTGTCCGCTGTAAAGTGAAAGTTAAAAAATTGTATGGCTCCTCTGATTCTTAACCTTGGAATTAGATGGAAGTGAGCGATCGGCCGCACGCTCTGGCCGCCTTTCCCCAGGGGAAAGAACACCTTTACTCATTTAATAGGGGGCCTGGTTGGCCTCAGAGCCGTTCTGGTCGTTTTGCAGAACAGATAAATCACTTACACTTGCCGGCATTGTTCAGTTACTATACTGACTACGTTACTCCGGCTGCCGGTAATAAAAGAATAGGCACAGAAAAATGAAACGCACAACAAATAACTCATCAAGTCTCTTCTCCCCCTCGACTTCGGCACCCGCGTGTTTCAATTGATGCCCCATTACCGTCCTTGCAAAGTGCACTCATCAGATGATGTGCAACTCTATGTCAAACACTGTGCAAACAGGGCTGTTCAGTTTCGCAGCCACTCTTTGTATTTAGTCCTATTAGGTTGCCAGGAACGTAAACCTCACCATGCACAAAACCACAGAAGAAAAGGTCAGGGTGGGTCAGATCTGGAGATCACGGAGACCATGAAGTGGTCGACTCCCAAGGCTGACCCAACACTCAGGCCTGTTCTAGATGCCGAAATCTCACAGAGGATGTAGGGTGGCGCTCTCATGTTGAATATGAGGTTCGGTTGTCTTCAAGCAGGAGTGCGGAGGGTGGGGGGGGGGCATTTGCCACAACTCCAGGATGTCCCATCCCGTTAACCATATGGCACGAAGTTGAATATTGTTGTGATGTGGGCAGGACAACCAAAGGAATATATACTGGACTTGCGTAGGTTATGGGAACGGGAGAGGAGGATTGCATGAGTTTTTCTTTAAAATTGTATGCTTATAATTTTTTGTGTCGTAATTTTTAATCAGTAAGTTTACGTAATCGCATACATAATCTGTTTTCCTGTATACTACAGTGATGGAATATTAACAATACTCGTGCAGATTTTCTGTATGTCATCAGTTGTAATGAAATGTAACTGACGCCCGATTTGCAGTTCTCGCAGTGGTACTGCTGAATTTCGCTCTTCTGGGAAGTTACGAAGCGTCGGTTGGTGAACAAATGCCAACACAACAAAGATCGTAGTGTCTTCACCTTCAGAGTTTTACAGTCTGGTC
>Ga0136643_10009361_pt1 | contig 14406 bp, 13 predicted proteins | sample TergutLab28metaG_FD_96883 | JGI IMG/M metagenome (GOLD analysis project Ga0136643, IMG submission 96883) | Labiotermes labralis P1 segment gut microbial communities from Petit-Saut dam, French Guiana - Lab288 P1 (version 3) (version 3) | ecosystem: Host-associated > Arthropoda: Insects >... | reverse complement strand
TTATATGGGGAAGGGGGTGGGGGGGTAAAGTGGGCACGAGATCTCGTATTTGTCAGAACGGTTCGGTTGTGTGGGTTGCATGGAGGGTTCATGCTGTTACCAAGCTACGTCTAGGCTTATTATAGGTAAATCTATGGTAGGCATCATCCTGTGTCTAATTGTGTTGCGTAATTATACTAAGGTCTAATGTACAATGCGCTATAATGTGTAGCATATGTGGCTATGATTTTCTAAAATTTTAGAACTACACACCTTAAGACTGTACAGTATTTCTGATGCTGTTCTCACTTGGCAACTTGTTTTAACTCAGGTGATGTGTTGGTGTACGTCAATGAGACCTGTGTGCTGGGTTTCACACATCACGACATGGTGAGCATGTTCCAATCCATTGCCCCAGCAGAGACAGTCACACTGGAGGTGTGCCGTGGTTATCCGCTGCCTTTCGACCCTAATGACCCCAATACTGAGGTAGTTACAACTGTTGCTGTAAATGCTCCAGGTATGTGTTTCTACAATTTGCTGCAAATTTTGTTCAAGATTTGAGCTTGTACCAGTGGTGCTGCTGCAGATGGAAGTCATCTGGATAGGGCATGTATGAGTAGTTACTGATATTGCGTGGACACTGAGATGACTTGTACAGTGACAGAAGGCTAGAATTGTCAATCCTTCTGCTTTTGTGTGGGCAAAATGAAAAGAGTGGAATTGATGTGCTGTTTATAGTGTCTTGTCCAGGAACATGATTATGAGCAGCTGCATCTAAAACATTAACACATGTGTACCACACCACACACTACCACACTACACAGTACCATATCCCGGTGGGGCTTCAGCTCTGACACCCTAGCAAAATTTGTCCTACCGAGTAACCAGCCACATGTTTCTAATTTTTTGATGGTAAGAAATAATTTTAGTTCGTGGATTTAGTGTGATTCTGCTCTGATCGAGAGGCAAAATTATGTAGCCGGCAATTGACAGATGTGCTGTTAATACTGCCTTGAGGAGAATGAATGGATGAATGAATGAATATTTGTATGGTTTCTGGTAGATATGTCATCATTGTTGTCATCAGTCACAAGTTAGATTTTGGCAGGCCTGTTTTGGCCTCGTCTGATAGTCTCTCTATGCAAATTGCTCTTTTATTTTCTTTCCATTCTTTTGTTATTCCCTCTTCATTTTTTCTTTTTTGCCTTCTTTCTTTCTTCCCCCATTTTAAAACTGTTCATGCACATATATATGTATATATGCTGTGTATGTTACCATGGAACATGAAAGTGCATGTTTACTTTTACCGTGTGTTGCTACACCACGCACAGTGTGTTGAGGAAAGTCTTATGCTGTCATAAAATGCTTATTTTAGTTGCATTATTTATGTAACATATGGCATAATGCATAAGCAGCTGAAACTTTAAATGCACGTAAAAAAAAACCCCTACAAATTCACTGTATGCTGTATATTGAGGTAACAAGGAAATTTATAGCACTTTAAGACATGCTCCAAAATTTTCATTTTATTTTCCACAAAGTTCCAGTTATTATGTAATATTATCTTTTTCTGTTTGAATTATATGTGTTTCATAAACCATGTGCTAACGTCTAAATACCAACCCTGTCGTTTCAAGGTTAATACAAGTACAATACATTATGCAGGGACTCAAAAAGGACTTGGGACTTGCTAAATTTTACCTATGGTTTCCTTCAAGGTGCTTTCTTAAATAACAGTTCACCACTTTTTTCTTCTCTATATACTAAGGAATTTTGTCCAGGTAGTGTCATTGCATTTTGGTGGTGATGAGTTTGAATCTTCTCAGAAAGTGACATCTGTTTTGGAACTGCCCATATGGAGTCTCATTAGGACGTTTGGTATCCTGACTGAGGTTTTCCTTGTAGTCTTTTCTTAGTCCCTGCAGGCAGGTACTGGGATTATACATGAAATTGGGTAAAAACTATGAGTGTTCAGGTTTTTGTGGTTGTTCAAATGATTATTGTCTGTTTTTTCATCATGTATTGATTGCCTGTTCCATCGTTGGGCAAGTGCCTGTTGCCTTCATTGTTGTGGATACCACATTAGTTAAAGTGGTTGCTGAAGTGCGTGGGGTTTTAGATTTTTACCAGAGATAGGGATTAAATGTTCCAATATTACAGGGAAGCATAACTGCCTCCGTCGTCAGGGTATATGCATCGTTACAAGAGGATGCTGCAGTACAGTCTAAAGCATCTTCTTGAACCAGTACACAGCAGTACACAGTGTAGAAACTGGAAGGGTGACTGTGTATGGTAAAAACTGCAATCTTTGTCATCCTTCCTAGTTTATTATTTGCGAATAATTCTACCATTTGATCTCATATAGTGTGAAATGCTGATGTCATTAAATGTCTGTTGCAGATGCAGATCCCAGTCTCTACATGGAACATGATGTTGGTCTCAAAGGTGGCAGTTACAACTTCCTTGATGTATCCTCAGATGGTATCCATACTCACAATGGATCAGAAGATTTGGTGAACAGCTCTGTGAAGTCAATGCCTGATTTGTGTGCAGCTGAGAAAACGAAGAATATTCAGCGTCCAAGTAGCACAGATGTTCTGTTAAGTGAGGCGTCGGGTGCGAGTGGTTTTGTTGACCAGAGCCCTGGCATGGACAGGGCTGAATTTCTTACCATCTGTATTGTGAAAGGTGCCATGGGGTTTGGCTTCACTATAGCTGACAGTGCATATGGTCAGAAAGTGAAGAAGATCCTAGATAGGCAGAGGTGTAAGAACTTGATGGAGGGTGACATCTTGGTGGATATCAATTCAATTAGTGTGCGCAATATGTGTCATGGTGAAGTTGTGCAGGTGCTCAAGGACTGTGCAAGGAATCAGGAAGCAACAGTAACAGTTCAGCGAGGTGGTCCAGGTTCTCCTGGCAAGAACAAACCTAGGAAGAAAGATGAACCTGTTTTGGCACCAGGTCTTGGTAGTGTCGGTAGTGGTAGTGCAGGAGGCAGGAAAGCTAATGTTGGCAGTGCTGGCTCAACAGCAGGCATGTATCGTAGCAAAACTCCTACAGCAGATCTTTACAGTACACAGCAGAAAGAAGTGATTCCCAATAGGCCAAAAACTCCATTAGTGGACACAAGGAACCGTCCAAAAACACCTACTTCAGAGCGAGACAGGAGACCTTGGTCACCTTCAGAAGGTGCGAGGAATACAGCATTAGACGTAGGATTGGGAAGTGCTGGGGTGGCAAAGTGTGAGGAGAATGGTGCAGATGTTGTTGGTGTCTCTTCTCCTCTTACTCCTCCTTATGACAATTATAAAACTGCGTTCACTTACCCTGATCCGTATGATGGTGGTGGAAGAAGTCCGGTGGCCAACCTGAGTGACCGTCTGGGTGCAGCCTCACTTCAAGATCCTCTGCGACCTGTACAAAGGGATTATGGTTGCAGCAGGAGTCTGGGAAATAATATGGATCCTGACTCAAATTTGGATTCAGGATCCTTACAACAAAGGGATGCTTGGAACAAAGGCCATGATGGCCATTATGGAGGCTCTTACTCACCAGACAGTACACCTCGTTCTGCCGGCACTGGTACATACAATGCCACTGTTGTAGATCACGCCAATATCCCAAATAATCGATCACCGTCAACAGACTATGTCGGTTATTATGTGCCACAACCGTATCACAATGGCTATGGAGGACAGTATGAATCTGGGTACGGTTATGGTTATGCTGATGTTCATTCAGGCCATGTTCCTCACAAAGACTTTGGGTACCAGCATCCTGTTTCTGGATATGCATCCCAGCGGCAGAATGTTTCTGGTGACACTGTGTACTGTGCGGCCTCAGACAATGCCAACAAAAGGAAGGAAAGCACCAGTTTTGAGCATGAGCAGCCACATCCAAGTACAGTTACAAGGTAAATGCATATGAAGCAACTGTTTACATAACTGCAAGGTATAGCATTTGAACTCAGCATGAAGGCATGTGGGGGAGGGGAGATATTGTTCCACTCATCCTTAACTGTGGCATTAGATGGAGGTGAGTGGTTGACTTCAGGCCTCGGCTGCTTTTTGCTGGAGGAACAGCCATAGGTGGTTGGGCTGCGGAACCAGTCTGCCTGTTTCAGAAAGGGGCAACATCTCTTCACTCTTAACTAGGCTAAAGGTTGAATGATCTGGGTTTGTATTCCACCAGGGGCACGGGGTTTTTCTCTTGTCCAAATAGCCATCCACCCAGCCTCCAATTCGGGGTTATCAGCATTATAGCAGGAGGGGCACATAGCTAACCATTGACCTCCACTTACAGCCAATGTTAATATTAAGTGGAACTATGCCTCCATTCCTCTATGCTCCTTTATGGTGTGTACAGTGGTGACATTACTCATAATGTTGCAATGTGTGGTAATTAATTTCATTCACAGATCAGAGTTAAATCACACAGATGCATAAGTGTAAGAAAAATTTCCATATTTGTATTCAAAGGTAATATTAAAACACTGTGATTGCTTTTCCAACTGGTTCTGTGCACCTGAGGTTACCACCAGATCGTGGTTGTGTTTCTGTTGTTACATTGCTGGGTCAGAGCATTAAGACGCTATTTCACTGATAATGATTGTGCAAAGTAGCTGTCGTCCATTCAGGTGCACTTTTTTCCATGTTGGTGTTTGCAACTTTGTCCTTGCCTAAAGCTCCTCTACCCTGGAGTTGTAAAAGGACTTCATTTCAGGTTCACTGCCATAACATAATCTATGTATTTATTGTGTAAGAGTTGTTAAATATTCTACACTCTGGGGTTCCTCTTGTGTATTGTATTGTATTGCATTGTATTGTAACAGTGTATTACTGAGTAGACTACATGATATTTGAGGCTTCATGTTCTCAGGGTTGTTATCCTTGGTGGGATGGTTTAGATTGCCTGGACCGTCTGACCCCTGAAGATGTCTGAAACATCAGGTGTCAGTAACCCTGCTGCTCAGTTTGAACTTGGAAGACCTGAATTCAAAATGTCATTCTAGTGGAAATCTCACTTGTTAGCTAATTGTTAGTGAGGGGTGAAGCGGCAAGCATTGTGCGTGCACCACCAAGTGTTTTATGCCTGTTTCAAGAATGTCTGGCAGTGACTGGGACTAGGAATGTGTTTTGAACAGAGTAAATGTTTTTGAAAGAGGTGTAATGCTGCCTGGTCCTTCAGAAGTGGACCTAGCAGTGGCCATGTCATTCTGACTGCAGCTTTGTACAGTGTTACAGAGTTCACGTAGCAATTAAAGTGGTGACTAATTTATACATTGCATTTTGCTGTTATCGAATCTGCTTTGTACAGCATTTGTTCACTATACTGCACTTGACATCAGTTTAATTATGTTCCATATGACATTGTTTACTGATCTTAATACAAATACTGGTTAATAATGTATACTGTAAAAAGTACTTGTCTCCCAGTTGTGATTTTGTGTATATGTATGTTCACAGTGTGGCTAAGCCACACTGTGAACGTAACACAAGCTGGCAAGCTCCTTTGATTGTCTGGAGAGTGGATACAGGTATTTTGTGATTGATGTCTGTAGATATCCTCGCGATTTGAGATGGCTGGGTCTCGGACCAGGAGTGCGTATTTACCCTGCAGGACCTGGTGTAGAATGGATAGAAACTTTGGTCACTTTGGTTCGACAGGAGACAGGGTTTGGCTTCCGTATTGTTGGTGGCACAGAAGAGGGTTCCCAGGTACGATCCATGGTGAGAAAAGAGTTGTTCAGTGCTGTGGGCAGTAGGTGGTTGATGTGCAGTCATTGGCAATGGTATAATCCCGTATTTTATGTTTTATTTGAGATTACAAATGTATTTGTGTAAACGGATGGTTGATGTACAATAACTAGTGAATTTCGAAGTTTAATACTGACATGAACCTTTGTTATAAATTGTGCTTATAATAATAAATAAGATATACTGGGCAAAAGGAGTAAATGAGTATTTGTTCAAAAGTTATAATCTTGTAACTCAGACATGTACTTTGCTGTAATAACTTTGGTTTTCATCTTGAGACCTTTGTTGCCAAATTTAAATATCCGGCGTAATGTCAAAAGTACCAGAATTTAAGAGCAGCTCTAATTGGCTCTTGCCAGGAGGCAGCGTTCAGCGTTTTGAGCATCACATTGCATGCACTTTCAGTTGATAACATTGGTATCAAATGATTCAATATAACCAGTTTATAAGTTTACATCTGTTACTTAACTGTTTGTTGTGCCCCGTGAAGTGTATCTGTCGCCAGGTCAGTGGGAATACCTTGTAGTATTATTTGAACTTTTTAATTTCTGTGGACACAACTCATATTTGTATGCGCTTTAAACATTGTCAGAAATGTGCATAAAAATCTGAAGCTTAGTAGTTTTGTGGTCTATTATACTGAACAGAAATGTTCAGCACATAGCCTTCAGCAGTACATGAAGAACGTCTCCAAACTATGGATCTCAGAAACAAAAATTGGTGTCCAATATGGAGATGAAACCAACAAATGCATGTTAACTTTTAAGAGTATCTCATATTATAAACACAGTAAGTGTAGTACTGTGTGACCACACTTGTGGCCATCCTCAGAGATGTGTCATACAAATGATATATTACACAAACATAAAGAACCAGTGCATAAATGTAAAATATTGAGTTTTAAAATGTATGGTATACGTTTATATGTTAAAATATAAAATACAGATAATATTTTGTGTTGATGGTGATTTCAGTGTACTTGTATGTTAGTTTGATCTGCACATTTTGTTAAACCAAATGGCGGCATTGGTTCTGTGTATTTTGATGTAATTTAAAATTGAAAAATTAGTGTCTTGTTTCTAATTAAGTCATTTGTCAAATTGTGTGGACAGTTCGATACTGAGTCAACAGAATGTAGTATTTACTTTTTTCCAGCATTTCACTGTTGTATTCACAGTTGGTACTGAGGATCCAAGTTGTGTTGCCAAACAAATACATGTCCGCTGGTAATGGTTTGTCTTGTGGGTTTCCAAGCAGTGTAGTGCACTTTCTGTGTTCCACCATTTTGGAAGAAAGTACTGCTTCTGTCTTGAGTGTGACTGAGTTGATCCAGGCATGTGCCAAATTGGACAGAAGTTTTTCAGTTATGTAGGAGGTTTTAGGTCAGTTTCTCCTTCTGCAGCTGATTGGCAAAACTTCTTTATGTTACACATTAACATTACCCATGCTGCACCTAGGTCTTCCAAGGGTCTCTTTCTTTACGGGTTTCTGACCAGAATCCCATATGCATTTCTGTTTTCCCCCATATTGCCATATGCTGAGCCCATCTCATCCTCCTTGGTTTGATCGCCCAAATAATATTTGGTGAGAAATACAAATATGGCACTGGACAGTTCAATAAATTGACTCATATTCTCAACATGAGCTTATTTATCCAGATTGATTTAAAAAAAGTGTTCAGAATTTCAAAAACATGTGCATGTGCATGAGGGAAGGAACATTATTTTCATGTTTCAGGAAATGAGGAACAGAATTTCAGAATCCCTGGCAGAATACATGTACAGATGTGCGCCGCATAACAACATTTCAGTCAATGATGGACTGCATATATGGCAGTGGTCCCATTAGATTATAATATTATAATGCTTACCATTATGTTAAATTTGCATATGGTATTCAGTACAGTAACATGCTGTACAGTTTTGTAGCCTAGGAGCAATAGGCTATACCATATAGCCTAGGTGTATACTAGGCTCTACTATACTGTCTTACTTACTTACTTACTCCATGGTGCAGTCCTTCTTGAGAAGCTAACTGGTTTGCAGCTAGTCAAGAAATTCTCCGCATTTCACGGAACCCGAAGGTTCATTACGCAGTCACAAGCATCCGCCACCTGTCTCTATCCTGGGCCAGCCCAATCCAGTCCATATACCCACATCCTACCTCCTGGAGAGCCATCCTAATATTATCCACCCATCTACACCTAGGTCTCCCCAGTGGTCTCTTTCCCTCCGGCTTCCCCACCAAGACCCTATAAACCAACGTCTATCTAGGTTTGTGTAAGTACATGTTCGCACAAAGACAAAATTGTCTAATGACACATTTCTCAGAACGTATCCCTGTTGTTATGCGACGCACATCTGTATATTGATGTTTCCCTTTCATGAGTACTGTCATGTGTTTTTACTGTCCCTGAAGATAATGCAGTGCACTACTTGTTCCCAGGTATCTATTGGACACATTGTGGCAGGTGGTGCAGCAGATCTGGATGGGAGGCTGTGTACAGGAGATGAAATTGTGTATGTGAACTCTCAGTCAGTACTCAGTACGTCTCACCACCATGTGGTGCAGTTGATGGGCCAGGCTGCAACTAATGGCCGTGTCACTCTCGGTATCAGGCGACGTGTTCCTACACAAGGTAATTTGCCGTGTCTCATGAGAGTGTAAAGGAACATGAAGATATATAATGTTTACATGGAATCTGTATATTTTATGAGATCTGAGCTTCTTATTGTGGTATAAATTTTTTATTGTGCTCTGAGTTCTGACAGATAGCAGGCCAGGCCAGGCCAGGCCTTGCTAATGTCTAGTCACTGGCCTGGCACTGCAGAGGCCCAGGTTCTTAAATTTACAGATATGTTTGTGAATGAGATGTTGATAGATTGTGAGTAGGAGGCTGTTAATATGTACGAAAGTTTTGATGACATTGTTTACATCTGATATTAGATTTGAGGTTTCCACATTAATGCAAGTGATAATTCTGGTGTGCTTGGATGTGGTGCTGTGTCTGGGTGAGTGGTACAGTGCGTGTGTTGAAATGTATGGAAGCACTTGCCCATTGATACAGTTTCACATCCCAGAAGTCTGAAATCCAGAATACATGTCCATAGCAAGTGAAATAATTAAGATCATAATGAAACTGTTTTGTATTCTCCTTCAGATGTGACCAACTATTCAAGACCAGATATTAGTTACCCATACAACGTGACTGTTACGAGAAGAGAAAATGAAGGATTTGGTTTTGTGATAATATCATCTGTAAATAAAGCAGGATCCACAATAGGTAAGTACACAGCTGCCTAGTGTTAGTACAGTAGTGCTGCCCAGTAGCATGGGGACTTTGCTTATCTCAAATGTAATTATGAAAAATGTTGGCACGTTTCCCTGTATTGAAGATGACATTTATCCATAATTGATTCTCAAAATATACAGTTGAAGTCTTTATTATGAGTATGGCTAATTACAAGGTGTCTGTTGTACCAGCAATTTAACAGGACAGTGTGAACTTGCATTTATTGCATATAGCACAGTTAGTTGCTAACAGGGGGCATCCATCTGTTCCAGTTTTAAAGTTGTGCACCTCTAATCACTGTAGGTGCAGCCATGCTCCTTCATGTTAGCCACAGTTTTCTCTTTCTGAAGTGTACACATAGTTCAATGAAAATAGTAAGACATGGTCACTACGTGACGAGGGCAGCAACCCCGACCAGCAGTCAATTTTATCCCAAGGAAGTTGAGAAGCAAAGTGCATTTTTCACGTGTGTTACTTACTGTCACTGTCAGCTGCTACAGTTGTGTAGCATCAATGATATGTGAATGAATGTGGAGCTTTTGTGGAATTACAATGATGGGAAGGCCAAAGTACTTGGAGAAAACCCTGTCTTATTGTTACTTTGTCTACCACAAACCCCACATGGAGTGGCCTCGGATTGCACCTGGGCCTCCGTTGTCAGAGGCCTGTGACTGACCGCCTGAGCCAAGGCACAGCCTGAAAAGCAAGGTGAAACTTTTCTATGAATGGACTTGCTGCTGTTTACGGAATAGTTAAAGTAGACAGGTGAGACAAATGTGTATAACAGCTGGCAGAAATGAGCTGTGTACTTTCTCTTGTAACTACATGTGTTGGTGCACAGACAATAGCTTGCTGACTGCTGACTGTCAGCTGAATTTTTGTGTGATATGTGAGCATTTCACAGTGGTATTACTGAAGATGTAAGACTTACGGGATACAGTGTTGTGTGGTCAGGCAAGTAGTTCCCATGACTTTGAAGTATCCTAGTGCCTTCATCTTTAGGATCTTGCATTCCTGTTTCTGCTCCCTCTTGCCTCTGATGCATCATTGTGTGTGACAGACGTTTCCAGTTGCCAGTACAGATATTAATTAGTCTGTTACATATTTTGTTATGATTATCACAGGTCGCATTATAGAGGGTAGTCCTGCTGAGCGCTGTGGTCAGTTACACGTTGGTGATCGCATTCTGGCAGTAAATAACATTGATATCATGAGTCTACATCATGGAGACATCGTGAACCTGATCAAGGACTCTGGCTACACTGTTACACTTACAATAGGTTCTCCCCTCGGTAAGTGAACATGATGTGTGTTTCCTCCCCAACAATGATAGAACAGATTTATTATTTTTTGTGAATATGTGCTTATTAGAAGCAGATGTAAATAATTTGGTTCCAACACTTCTGTCAGTGTAGTGATTAGGTCATGGGTTGGATGACCAAGGAATCGGGGATTTCCAGGCCAGTTCTGGAACCCGTGAATTCTCTTGTTCATTGGGCACTGGAGGCTTTTTGCCTGGGGGTAAAGTGGCTGGGGGCCTGAAGCTGATGAGCCACATCCGTCCAGTGTTGAGGTCAATGTGTGGAGCCTTGCATCCATTTACCTATGTGTCACACTGGTGTGGTGCATAATTAAGCATGTGTGTGACTCACTGTGTATTTCATATGAATAGTTTTTGTTGGATTTCCAGGTACATATTGTTTATTTTATTGTGTGCATGAACATGGCAGGTTTATTGTAAAGAAAAAGCTGCATCTGCTGGGACACCCCATGACAGTTACAGTACCCAGGGAAGCAGTAAAGGAAGTACAGTGTTCTGGTAGTTGCAATTCAGTGTTTTTGATACACACTGAATTTTAGAGAGTCACAGGCACTTTTGTGTTGTTGTGTATGAATGTTTGGGGCCACACAAAGTAGTTCAGGCAATATATTTCTGCAGCATGAGCTTGATCCCTGCTCCGTTTTAATTTCCTGTGTTCAGCACTATCAGAAATGAATTGTGTGAATCTGTGAGTATTCTGTGTGGCTTCGTGAAGCTCTTCAAGCATTGATTGTGTTTTGTCTTTAAAAGTTTTGAAACCTGGTATTCTTTTCTTTTCAGATGATGCATCCAGCACGACGTCAGCCTCTCACAGGGTAGGTGACATGCATATGTTTGTTTGGTAACGTAAGTCTGAAAACATAGCACGGGATATTAATAAAAATGCAACCAGATGCAACATTATGCAGATATTTATCTACTGCAAAGTCACCTCCATCTAGTGCCAAGGTTAAGATGGAGTGGAACTATACCTACACTCCACCCATATGTGTTTATGGTGTGTACCCATACAACTGTACCTAATGTTAGTAGTCTCATGAATGTTACCTTTTATCAACTTTCTTATTAAAAGACGCTGGTGTTTCCCATGTATGTTGGATGTAAAACTAAAGGTTTTTCATATGAATAGATTGGAACTGTACTGAAGTAATAAACCCACACAGTTAGTTTGAGTTTTGTGTGTGTTGCCAGGAGGAGGAAACGGCTGTTGGAACAGATGACGAGCAGTATCATGCTGTAGAGCTGAGTCGTGGCACACGTGGCTTTGGATTCAGCATTCGTGGTGGTCGAGAATTTCAAAATATGCCTTTGTTTGTCCTTCAAATTGCAGAAGGTGGACCAGCTGCTGTTGATGGTCGCTTGAATGTAAGTTGTACGTGTACGTACAGGGTCTCCTAAACCTGCTGTTGATGGTTGCTTGAATGTAAGTTGTACGTGTACGTACAGGGTCTCCTAAACCTGCTGTTGATGGTTGCTTGAATGTAAGTTGTACGTGTATGTACAGGGTCTCCTAAAGCTGCTGTTGATGTTCCCTTTAGTGTAAGTTATACATGTATGTACAGGGTCTCCTGAAGCTGCTGTTGATGATCGCTTGATGTAAGTTGTACATGTATATACAGGATTTCCGAAAGCAGGAGTGCATAAATCCTGGGCTGGGTTGCCTTGGTGACTGACTTTCTGACAGTGGTCCATAATATTTCTGGATGCATTGGAAGTTTTGTGTCATGCTGTTGGTGTCAGCAGTTTTGAATTGGCTGTTATATTTGTGATAAACTTGTGCACATTTGTCATTAAAGTCACTTCACCAAGATTGTACTTGTGCTCTGTGGATACAGTACTTTTTTTAAAAACCGGTCACCGGCAGAAAGTGAAAATGAGGAGCTACACAAATTGCTTAAATTGTTGTCTGTTAAGGTCAGTATTGCAAAATTTTGCAAATGAAAGAGCTGAGCGCCAGTGAGGTTACTCACAGTTAAGTACTTCAGTATCTTGGTAAAGCAACTTCTGTGGCATACGGTATTTGCTGTCCGCTGTGCCTGCTGAAGTGAAGTTTCTTGTTTTTTAATGATCACTCTTGTCTTCTAGATTGGCGATCAGATTATTGAAATCAACGGTATCAACACAAAGAACATGACTCATGCAGAAGCGATTGAAATAATCCGCAATGGAGGCCCATCAGTAAGATTATTGGTTCGTCGTGGAGGAAAGGTCCCTCCTCCTCCTGTTGGAGGTAAGAACAGTGGAATCAATAAATTGTGATCAGCAAATGCAGTATGTGTGGCATGTTGTGTCACTCAAGTATCAGAATACGTTGCACAAAAATTCAAGTCGCTAAGGAGTCTTCCACTCTGTTTCAGACCTCTTTAGCTTGCGATGATGGAAGTATTCCTAAAATGTCCTTTGTACGTAATTTTAAAGCCTAAAATTATGCATATTGACAGGAGCAGAACCATGTAGCTTTCAGACTGTTTTGCATAAGGTTGGCCAGCCTTCCAGATATTACCATATGAGGAATTTTGAGTGAAGAATGCTATAGAAATGTGTGCCTGCCCATCTGTATATCAACCTTTACTACGCTGCTGTGAGCATTAGCCTTTAACGTACGAGAGATGTGAATCCCAAAGTAGCCGCTTACAAGAATGGTTCTTTTCACTTTAAATGCCCATTTTTGTAATTGCCGGTATTATCCATCGTATTTTGTGCATTCTTAAAGCTAATAACCTTCAAAAAGTACACACTTAAGAATGAGTCCGTCCACCCATTCCGCAAGGTTAAAGAAAATCTACCTATTTTTATGAAGCTTACTTGAAGGTCATATTTATTTTGTTTCTTGCACTTTTTTTTCATTTTCTAGAGTAGTTCTTTTCCAATATCTTCTGTTGCTAGTGGAGCTAAATTTGGAGCTGTCCGTAAATTCCATCATATTTTATCGGACACTGTTCAGGTTTCAGTCTTATAACAATGTTTAGGTGTCAAGTTAGTGCTGGCTTAATCGGGATGCTGTGGCAAGAATGATTTTGTAAGCAACCACTGGGAGAGGAAAGGAATGAGTACAGATGTTTATTTCTGTGGTTAGTGTGATATGGGACCAGAGGCAAATGTCCTTTGTTCTGCTTTCAGGATTTCTTTGTGATGTTTCTGAACTGTAGATTCATGCTTATGTCTGTCTTAAACTCAACAAATTCCATCCATTCCCTGTCAGAGCAATAATTTGCAACAGGCCTGGCAGTGCTGACATTTGAATGACAAGTGCTGGGTTTGCTGTGTGCAGAATTATGTTGAAGTGCATTTAGCAGTGTGGCCGGCCACAAGGAGAAACCTTACCAACCGAGACATCGGAGAACTGGTATTAGAATAGGACTGTGACGTGCATTCATTGGAAGATGAAAACATTTCTGCTGTGAGTGACAGTGACACCATGACACAGATGACATCTTGGACACAAAATTAACACACTGGACTGATAGTACAAACTCTTAACCTACTCTACCCATAGTCCACAGATTTTATAGGGGATCCCAGTGGGTTGTAACAAACAGAGCTGCCCGACGTCAGTAAACAACCTTCCTCACTGAGCATGTTGACTGCAGAACAAGGAAGACAAGCCCCGTCCACAAGCCAACTAATGAGACTTGACACACGACCCAACAGACACTGCCTTATGCAATGTAAGAGAATACGTTGCCATATGTGTTGTGCCAAACACAAACTGACAAGAATGAAATTCAAATGTTAAAAATGCAAAATAGGGTTGAGAGTTACCCAATGTTTCGAGGTATATCACACCAAACTGCCTTTCTGAGGATCAACTAACACAATAATAGAAAAGTGAAGCATACAAATGTCAGTAAATATTGCCATTGTAATTACTGGACTGATATTTTTCAGTAGCGTTTTCTTGGTGAAATACTGGGGGCGGGGGTTAAGGGTTGTGGGTTTTACAGAAGGGTCTTTATGAAGGAACAGACACTTGTTGGAAAGCCTTTATTTGTATGTATGTGTGTGTGTTTGCTTCACTTTGCCAAGAGGAAGGGGGGGGGGGGGGGACCCCC
>Ga0136643_10009360_pt1 | contig 14407 bp, 8 predicted proteins | sample TergutLab28metaG_FD_96883 | JGI IMG/M metagenome (GOLD analysis project Ga0136643, IMG submission 96883) | Labiotermes labralis P1 segment gut microbial communities from Petit-Saut dam, French Guiana - Lab288 P1 (version 3) (version 3) | ecosystem: Host-associated > Arthropoda: Insects >... | reverse complement strand
TCGACCTATAAACACCTAACACGACAAACCCCTTCATATCACCCGCAAGACGAGACATAACTCATGTAAAATGGTGAATTGGGAACATTTTGTTATTCTTGTATCCACGTGTATCTCTGCACTACAAACTTCAAAGCAATAAACATTTTCCAAAAAAAAAATCAAGATGATGCACAGTCCAATAAACATAAGGTGCTCTTTATTTCGGTGTGTGCCTGTAGGTACTGTTGTTACGTTTGGGGTTGCACAGTGGCAACAATGAGACCGACCACACTGTACCATTGATCTCGGCGAGTTCACTTAATGTCAGCATTGCTGCGAAGTAAGCAACAGAAAGTTAACTGTAAGTCTTTTTTGAGTTCAAACCTAAGAAGTACGTCGAAAATAAATTGCACACACTGAAGATTCCTTTGTGTAAGAGGTTAGCAAGATAACCTGTCAAACAGCGTGGCCTGACGTTTTTGCCCAGAAAGAGAAGGACGTATTGACTCTACTTCATATACATAAAATGGTTGGTATGAACCAAGGGTATTATACTCCCAAACGACATGTATCATGTTTATGGACTCTGTTTTATTCTTTTTGTCTGTGCTTAAGGCACGGACAGACTTGCTGTTGTGTATTCAGACTTTCTTAACAGTGTTCAGTTTCAGCATGAAAGTTACACTCCTTTGTGTAGTTGTGCCTTTGAATAGATCCCATCCTTCTGTGACTGTAGCAAAGGATAAGGTTGTTTTCTAGAAACTTAGTATTACCAGTGTTCCTTGTGTGATTGCTCCTGTGAACTGTACATTTCGCTGAAGGCAGCTGATTTATTATTGCTGGTGCAATTGCCTTCAGTACTAGTGTATTTTCTGTTGCAAATGCAGCGGAAATTATCTTCACTTGTTATTGTTTACGGATTAAAAACGATCTGCAGTCATCCCACGACTTAAGACGCCTCGGCTTACGTTGTTACGCACTTAACGTCGTACGCCTCCGGATCCAGTATAATGAGCGAAGCTCACCAATTTCATATGTGCAATGCTGCAGGTGTCTTCGATTTTCTTAGTTACCATGACAGGATCTCACACTCGACCATGTCAGTGAAATTGGGATAGCGTCCCTGAAGGTGAGGAGGTTGATCGTAAGAAGACGACCCTGGAGGTTTCTAAGTTGACTCAGTGGCTTGGACTCATTGAAGGTGGTATCAAGGTGTCCGGGGACTTTGGTTCGAACCAACAGCGATCAGCCACTACTGTACAAGGAATTACTGGGATGTTTGCTTTCTGTGAGGCAATTACGAAGGAAAGGAAGCGGTCTTTGCCTTGCCTGACTTCAGTGCTTGGCTCATTCAGGACTCTTGCATCGCCACCTGTACTTTTGGACACTGGAGATGGTGATCCGGATGAACCAGTTGAGGATGCGCCTCCCACTTAATTTTGTCTTTTGTTTACAGTATAATATGTGATGTAAATGTTACATATGTACGGACACGTATGTCTTCTTTCTTGGTCATAATAGCTGGCGTGGAACCCCGTGCTCATCAGTCATTACGTTTATGGGAAAATCTGTCTAGACTAACATCGACGGTCGCTCAACCACCTACGACGTAACTTCGGGAAGTGACTGCTGGTATAACATACGGTTTTAACGTCCACAAAAGAGAAACCGTAACGGTACATGTTCGTTAAGAATATCGGGATATCACGGTCTTATAGCCGATAGCCGGTATATTCAGCGCCTTCACATTTCCGTAGTTTTAGTTTGGTGCGGAAAATAGTTCCTCATATCTTCATCTCTCACGTATTCCCACCTTCATTCATTCATTCTTTCTTTCTTTCTTTCTTTTTGGCAGGAACAAATTTGATTGTCTAGAAGGATTTTTTTGCTACGACCGTGATTATACTTGGACAGCTTTATGTAGCTTGAATAAGGAGATGGCTGCTGTGTCCTGCAGAGGGCGACAGTTAACAGGCAGCACCAAGTTCGTGTCAGGGACAGTTTTGCTGCTTGCGGATGGTTCTCATAACCGTCAAATGTTTCCCGTTGAAATGTTAACGAGCTTTATGCTTGTCCGTGTGTCTTGTAAAGACTCACTGCTCTACCGCTATGTGTGGCAGCAAATAGTAACGAGCAGCAGCTTGTGGCAGCAGTGAACGACAATGGATGGTAAGATGGGTCAGTATTGCAGTGTGTACACTTGCCGACATATTAATAAGACACTACTAGATAACAGCACATCATTCCAAAATGTGTAAAGTATGTTATTTGATTCCGGTTTCACTAGTGGGCTAATCTAACAGGTACCTGATATTGTATTATTGTCAGTGATCTGGGTGTAAGAAATTTTTGGTGAAATTATCATGAGAATTTAAGGCCGTGCGATCTGTTTGAGGCTGTTTTTAAGGCGCTGCCCAGCTGATGCCTGTGATAGTTAGAAAATCAGTAAACCACGCGTGTGTATTGGCACACTTGTCATTTGTGCTTTAGTAAGAGAGAGGAATGGATGATACGTATTGCGACGAATAGTGTTTAGCATTTCGCGAGTATCGTGTTGGTGCTGCCGCCCCTTTTGAACACTTGCTGTAACCGGTGCGTTGTCCTTGAAGTATTATATTCTGCACGATCACCCTTTGTAATTTTGTTGTCCCGACGCGCTCAGTCTGGTAGGTGATCCTCTTTCGGGAAACAGGTGTGGTTCGCCGAATCACATATAGTTTTAATTATTTCTTTTTACTTGTTTTATTTGCTCAATTTGTTGTTAATAAAATGAACAAAAGGCGTGCTGTATCAAGTTAAACAACTAAATCATATTTTTATTAAAATAACACAGTCACTTGTACTCCCACCTACACCACACTCGTACGCGACTGACTTCCTTACAGGACTGCTAGCGTTCGTTATCAGCTCCTAACTGTTTCGGCGTTTAAATCTCTCCCCTCCTACCTATCACCAACGATTGTGGATGTACGTTGACAGATTAACTTACAACGCATGGCCATGAACCGTCAGTAACTGACGCCAGCAATCCTAATAAACAACTATATTAAAAATGATCGGCTACAATATTCTGTTTGATGGGATGAATGCATGTTCTGTTGTGTTCGTGGATTTATTTATCAGTACCCTTCTTGGAATCTGTATTTCTGTGTTCATTCCTGGTTATTTGTCTTCCACGATGTCTTGGCTGTTGAGGTTTGTTTTCCTCGTGTTTCCATGTGGCTGCGGATATTGTTTGATTTCCTTGTCTGAGCTGAAAACTTTCCCCGAGCTTAGAGAGATGCTTCTTGGAAAGGTAACGAAAAGTTGGAACAAGTTATTTTATGTTTTATTGTTCTGCGGATATTGTGTGGCATGCCAGCTAAAATACCTGTTCTACATCGGGGATTTTCTTAAAATGTTACGCTGAAGGACGACATTGTTTGCATCTTATATCACATATCATTATTGAATCCTTCCAAATGATTCCTACAACGTTTACGCAAGGTTAACCTTCTACACACATTTTTATTGAACTCCACGAACTGTGCAAACAGTAATGCACGTTAACATAAATAACTGACAAAAGCACTGAATTTGAAGAAGAGACCACTACACTGTGTCTCAGCGTCGCGAACCTGTTACCTAGTGACGCAGCGTTACGTCCCAGAAAACCGATACCTTATCCAGCCCGCTGTGAGAACTCTATAACATACGGACACTGAATATTCGTATGTAGTCTCAGAGTGAAATGGTGTGACATTACACGGCTTCTGTAATATTTATCGCTATGGTGTAGCATGGCGATAGGTTTAAGTCTTGTATGTGGCAAATAGCTCCGGCTCGGGGTTGCAAGACCTTGACTGACGGTGGCGGGGCTTGTGAGTTTCAGTGATCCAGCAAGCTATATTGGCGATAGCGTTGCGTCTGGTAGGGCTTCCGGTGCCAGACAGGTTATCGGTGAGAAACCGGACGAAGAAGCAACCTGTCGGTACTCCGGGATTGCTGGGCGTTGGGCTTAGGTCTGACAACCCTATGTTGTAAAATTGTTCTTGGGGTTTCGAAACCCCAAGCAAAACTGTTGAGACCATAACCCAAATACGGACTGAAACGGCAGAGGATATGTATATTAATTCATTCATATAGTAGGCTGTCTTACGACAGGTCCACAGCCTCTTCCAAAGCGATCTTTCCACATAGTGCGATATAGTGCTTCCTCCCTCAAATGAGAGTATACTCTCCTTTCCTTAAGGTCATCCGGTAGCTTCCTACGTCTTCTTTCTCGTCTTCCTGTCACTTCTATTCCCCCCCCCCCCTTTATCTTCCTTTCAATAACCTGTCGTAGAAGGCAGTTTCTAAGCAAAATGTGACCAATCCAGTTAGCCTTCCGTTTACTTACTTCATGTAGAATATTCCTCTTCTCCTTGACTCTTAAGTAATACTTCTCCATTTCTCAAATGATGGTCCAATTGATCTCCATCCTTCTCCAGCGCTACATTTCAAAACTTTCCACGTGTTTCTGATCTACTGCCCGAAGCGTCCGAGTTGCAGCACCATATAAAGCTATGCTCCAAATGTAGCATTTTACTAGTTTCTTCCTCAATTTTAAATCCAATGTGCTAGTAAAATAGTACCCTCTTCTTGTTAAATGCAGCTTTTGCCATGGCAATTCTGGATTTAATTTCACAAGTACATCTTCATCATTTGTCAAAATGCTACACAAATATTTAAAAGATTCCACATTCTCTAGTTGTTTTTGGTCTATCATAATTTTCACTGGGAATGGTTGTCTGGAAATTCTCATTACTTTTTTCATGTATGTAAATGTGTGTGTATATATATATATATATATATATATATATTTAAAATAGATCTTTTTTGCATGAAGCCCTATTCGTTCCTTAAATATGAAACAGTCGCGGATGTAAATAGCTGCAAACGCTGTGTGAGTTAGCACGACAACACAACAACACAGCAGGAGTAGCTACCGGTACAGTTGATTCTTACAAATGAAGTATATGTAAATTTTGTATGCTGCGAATTCACAGCTCATGCATTTCTGGTTTCATGTTCTGTCGTTTATTCACCAATACAGATTCGAGGGTGTAGTAAAGGATGATCCAGTTAGTGGATTTTCCTCAATAAGAAGGCGGGCCGTGTATGAGGAAGACGTGACATGAAATCCACATCGCCTGAATATCGATTCTGATTTTCGTCCGTTCTCTTTGTTGCTTGACGATGGATTCATCTGCGGACGTGCAGTAGAGATTTCATGTCAGCAGTGTGGAATGTTCTATCCGCAGTACACCTGTACCCTGTGTTCTGGGACGTCACGTTCCTGCCTTGTGTGTAACAACTTACAGTTCACTGATTATCCTTTCATTGTTTGAAATGTCCAGCAACTCCTGACAACAAGCTTCATCGCATAGTTTATGAACTGATGGCGCCAATTACGAGCGAACCGGTAATTGAATTAACATCCTTCGTTACTGCACTGTTGTGATCCAGCAGATACGGCAGATTTCTTCGAAATGTTTATACTCATCTACCAGATTACACGGCGTCATAATCCAGAAGACTGTTGTCCTTTTGTAATAAGTTTAGTATTAGATTGCTATTTAGAACTTTAAAAAACTTGTTATTCTGACTTACCTGTCCGTGTCACTCTGCCTCTTTGTTCAGACCCTTGCCAGTAGTACCACAGCCACATAATTTCATGCAGTCTCCATGTTATGATTACTAGGTATTGCAACTGAAAAAATATATAAGGCTCCAGGAAGGGTTTAGCGGTACAGCATTCTTAAAAATTTTCTTGAAAATTGGCCTGCCGATTCTGTAGTTAAAAGTGGGGATATACAAATATACAGGCAGCTTGGCGATCTCGTATGCCTAGTTTATTCTGCAGAAAAATAAAGTAGCCTGTAAGTATAGAGAGTCATTTGTGAGAAGCTGATGTCGTTGTTATGGCCGTGGGTGAGGCGGATAGACGCCGGTCTCTCACCGCGGAGATCCGGGTTTGATTACCCGTCACTTCCTGTGAGATTTGTGGCTTACAAGATGGCACTAAGACAAATTTTTATACGAGTATCGTTCTACCAGTACTCCATACTCATCTTTATCTTTTACTTATGTTTCTTACCAGTAGGACTGCGGGCGGAGCCTGGGACCTTCAAATTAAGCAGTGTTCTTTCGGATGTCGCGGGACATTGGACATGAAGGTACTTGCACGTTGTTTTCTTCAGGCCTACACCTGTACACATTTAGTGCAGTCATAACTCAGCTCACTTCCGTTTCCTGTGCTCTGTAATCACAAAGTCTCCCAGTTTTTGCCGCTTTAACTTCTGTTCCACATAGTTTTACCGGAGAGGGATGTAGAAACTTCGAGGGAACCGTCAGAATCACAAATTTAAACTCATCTCTCTAATACTCGTAAATGTAGGATATTGTATCTGACATTTCCCCTGGTACTTCTCTTTTGGCTTTGACTTGTTCTGTCACTTCATCTGGCTTTAAATATTTAATACTAATGACTTGCAGCGACGGGTATTTCTCGGCTTCTTGGTACGTCGTTGTGGTCACTGTCGAGGTTCGGTGATTGTGGGGGCCGGGGATACCTGATTTTGTTTTTAGGTGAACATCTGTTTTATTCGCCTGTCCCAGTGGCTGTCCTGCCTAAGGCGTGGGTCTGCGGACGCACGCTTGCTGGGATCGTGGGTTTGAGTCCCGCCGGGGGCATGGATGTCTCTTACGAGTGTTGTGTGTTGTGAGGTAGAGGTATTTCTGTCGGGCTGATCACTTGTGCAGAGGAGTCCTACCAAGTGTGGTCTGTCCTATGAGTGTAATCGCGAAGTCCAATAAGGGGAGGCCATGATCCGGAATCGTGTCGAAGCTCCACAGGAAATATATCTGTTTTATTCTTCCAAGGCTTAAACTCTATTAAGCTATAAGCAGCACTATTGCACGTTTCAGCCAGATGTTTTATTCCAAAGTAAGAGAATAGGTGTGTTAGTTTGTAGCCAGTGTCCTAGTGAGCAGTGCGCAGACTGAAGTGTTCCTTGTTTTGTTTGTCGTCGGCTTTGGGGCCACGAGTTGCTGTTGGAGATCTGTGATGTATTCAATTAGGTGAAGGAGAGGAGTTAATGGTCTCTCTTGGGAGCGGAAAATTTACTTCCTGAATACTAGGAAGTTTCGTACATTTGTGCAAGTTTTATTGTACATTTATATTACGTTGTGAACGGCCGCGCATTGCTTCAGAACTCATAAGTTAATTATTAAGCCTCGACGCTGTACGTTGGCGTTATTTTATAGATTTAGAGTGCTCATAATGTCCGTTTCAGAAAGAAATTGGACTGCCAATATAGAGCCCGGAATTATTGGTTCGGTACGTTCAAGTGATGAATAAACAGGGGCGTTGACATCACATCAAACCGCTGTTTTTTTTTTTAACGAAAGAAATGAAAGTGTGTAAAGCATGTCCGAGGACAAATAACAAAATTGTTCCCCTAACGTGAATAAATGTTTATACAGAAAAGAAAAGAGGGGACCACGGTGGCACAGTGGTTAAGGTGCTGTGCTACAAATCGGAAGGTCGCTATTTCAATCCCAGCTGGTGTCATTGGAATTTTTCATTGACGTAAAATCCTTCCGATCGCACTATGGCCATGGGGTCGACTCAGCCTCTAATAGAAATGAGTACCAGGAGTATTTCCTGGGGGTAAAGGCGGCCGGTGCGTAAGGCTGTCAACCTTACCACCATCCTGTACCATTGTCATGAAATCTGGGAACCTTAACTTCCTGGAACCCTCTGGGCCACTCCAGGCCTGTAACGGGACTGCTTAACCTTTGTCTTTACAGAGAAGAAAAGAGAAAAAAAGACCCTAATGTGACACTTTTCCAAGTAATAAGAGGGATCTGCTGTGGAGATTATTTGTCTGATAATTTAATAATGTCGACCCTTATTTTATTCCGAATCCAGTTAACTGCGATAGCAGTGGTGTTTCATCGTTGTATTGATGTCGTTACCACTCAAGCAGCATTAGATCGTCAGTCTGTCAGACCAGTAGCAGTGACGCAGTATACGGGCGAACAATATCGATGTTAATCCAACACTGCCACGAGTTTGATCCAGAGGATTCCCGTTTCAAGGCCTTTCAATCAACCGAGGCTGTAGGTTAATGCTTGAACACATCGGCGGTTACAGATTGTGATACTGCTAGTTCAGATTGTGGAGTTACGTGTTGCGAAACCTTGTAGTAACGTAGGTGGGTACCTAACAACATTAGATATTTAGATCGCTGTCAGAAATACATTGGAAGTTTTTAAATGTGATGCTGGAGAAGGTTGGAGGGTCATTTCGACTGGTCATGTGAGAAATGGAGAAGTGTTACAAAGAGTAAAGGAAGAAAGAAACATTTTACATACTAAAACGAAGGAAGTCTAACTGGATTGGTCACATCTTGCGTAACAACTGCCTTATAAGACACGTTATTAAAGGAAAGACAGAAAGAAAGAAAGAAATAAAGAACGAAGAAGAAGAAGAAGAAGACATTAGCAGCTACCGGATTATCTTAAGGAAAAGGGAAGCTATTGAAACTTGCAAGAGGAAGCAATAGATCGCACTGTCTGGCGAACTTGCTTTGGGGTATGCAATGGACTGTCGCAAGACAGGTCAGGCAATGAATGTGCTTACGTGGCTAACACAAGACGATCTCAATATGTGAATACTTCTCACCACGAAGACCCGAACTGCACGGTACATATTGAACGATATAAAGCACTAAATCCTGTTAGTTCCGATAGTAAAGAGAGACACCACTAAAATGGGCGGTCACTGTGTTCTGTAAGTTTCGGGGTTTAACCGCATCGTTAGTTGAATGCATTTGAACTTTCTGGCTTACTTTGCAGTAACCTATCTTGATTGTGGATGTGAGACTGAAGGACGAAGTGCATTGATACATTTGTAGATGTGTGAGTGGGGATGGTTGTGTGTCGGTCTCAGTACGATGGGGCCAATTCCCAACGGAACATTTATTTACAGGCAGAAAGTAATTGTGAAATGTAACGGGTTAGATTCGTTTCGAGGGTTTTGAGGTATTCTCAGAGGTGTGGTTGAGCATCTGCTCTTCTTATTAGCTATGGCGCTGTGTTACTGGGGAATCGGTTACCGACCTTTTGAAGGAACAAATTGCCTTATCTTCAAGTGTCTGAGAGTTCTTAGAAGAATGATAAATTATACTTGAAAAATGAATACATTCCATACCGATATTTGAATATATTGTTAAACTGTAAATAGGCAGTTGTACCTTAATGTCGGAAAAATGTAAGATTCGTGGTTAATTTGCAACATGATTCATTAAAGTACCAATTCAAAGTGAATTATTTGCGATAAAACGTATATCCAGGGAGAAGCAGAAGATTTTCTCTTCGCCATAACGCCCAGACTGGCTCTGGGGACCACCCAGCCTCCAATTTAATGGCTGCCTGGGTTCTTTCTCAGGAGTAAAGCAACAAGGGCATTAAGTTGACCGCGCACCTCCCTCTAATGGCGAGGTTATTAATGAGTGGAGCTATTCCTCTGCTCCCCTGTATACCTTCGTGGCGTAGGCAGGAACAACGTGAACTTTGCCTTTTTACCGTTATAGTTGAAGTGTTCATAAGGATACTGACGTATAGTCCTGTGAATCCACATGCCATAAATTTATTATTTCAGGAGTGTAACCTACGTTCGTCGGAATCTGCAGCTCACCATTATTTGTACTACCCTGTGTGTGACTGTTTTGATTATTTAATGCACTGGTTGTGGATTGTATCACTTCTGGTACACGGGTTATGGCATGGGGCGTTGGATTTTGTGTGGTATTTCGAAAGTTACATATAATTGTTGATACCTTCTTTTTGAAGAAGAATAACTTTCTATACCTGTGTGTTATTCGGTTTTATCCTGTTGATCTGATGTATTCGGTGGCAATCATGCTTTTCTCCAACGCTATTTTTCCTGCAGCGGTACAGACGCTTTCTTGTAACTAATGAATATTATGACGGAACGGAGATGAGATTAGGTATTGAATATAGTGGACTATAATCGAGTAATGACGAAAGCGAAGGGAAAGAGCATGGAGCGGAACATGGGCCGTTTTCTATTGGGGATGTGTTCCTGCATTTGGCTGGAAATGCTGCGGATGCAGATGTGACCAGAAACATCTGTCATTGGCAGAAATTCGAACCGGCTAGGCCACATTTCCGAATAAAAGATGTCTTTGCAACTGATCTATCAGTCTGGGGTTTGAAGTGCCGTTACCTTACGTAATATAAAGAACCGTGTATTCTCGTACCGTGGGAATAGAAAAACGAATACATACGTTAATCTGTGTGTGTACCTTACTCCTTGGAGCAGAGTCGTTGAAAGGCTAATCGTTGTACTCCTGATAAATAAGTTTCCTGGTTTTTTATGGATCCAAGGAAGGTGGAAGGTAAACTTCCTCCTCTCCAATCACTAAAGGCATATAGGGGGAGTAGAAGTATAGCTCCGCTCGTTCTGAACCTCGGTAATAAATGGAAGTCTGCAGTCAACTACACGCCGTGGTCGCGTTATCTCCGGGAAGGAACCCCAGTGCCCATGCTGTAGGAGGCTGAGTGGACCTCAGAGCCGGAATGGATCTTTTAGGGAAGAAAAGAATGGAACCGGAAGTTGTATAATCGTTTTAGAAGAGTCTGCATTTGGTTCTTTTCCGAGTTAGATGATTACAGTTCAGATCCTCACACCTCACTTCTTAAATGTTCATTTTAATATTATCCTCCAACAAACGGCTTCACGAGGTCTCCTCCCTGTAGATTTTGCAACTAATATTTCGGTTTATTTCATACTGATGCTTGCACCTTGATAGACGGGTAGCAGCTCTATATGTGTTGTTTGTTGCGTAGACTTTTTGGAGGTACTTCGGAAGATGGTAGCAGCTCTCGTTGTGTTGTTTGTTGCGTAGACTTTTTTAGAGTTGCTACGGAAGATGGTAGCAGCTCTCGCTGTGTTGTTTGTTGCGTAGACTTTTTTTGAGTTGCTACGGAAGATGGTAGTAGCTCTCGTTGTGTTGTTTGTTGCGTAGACTTTTTGGAGTCACTTCGGTAGATGGTAGCAGCTGTCATTGTTTTGTCTGTTGCTTAGATTTTCTGGAGTTACTCCAAGAGTATTCTGCGACGAAGACTTAATGAGCAGAATGTTTTAATGCTGTTACGGTACTCGGATCGCCGCCTTTGTTGAAACTGTGGGCTTCATAGTTTGTGAGGCAGATAACAGATCTATTCATCTTTGCTTGGGCTGGTTAATGTGACTTGCGTTGCCGTAGGCGAGCCGCCGTGTTCAAAACACGTTGCTCCTAAGCCGCCCATTACGCTGTTCCTAATGTGTCCTAGAAGGCAGTAGTAGGTAGAACACGTGTACGTTTCGCTCTTCTTATGCTGCGAGTGTCACGTAGTTGAACCTGGAACAAGAGTCGTGTTCAGCGAACTGTTCAGTGCAGTACTGAAGGATTGGAGCCTGTTTTAGACTTCAAAGATGTTTCACATGCCAAGATCAGCGGTAAAGGATTACTTTAAGGTGAAGGATACTGATGTTGAAAGATGTTGAAATGCTTTCTTCCCTAGTGGGTTTATTTTCTTCCTCTTTTTTTAAAACATTTGGACGATGTTGCGAGGACATTGTGTGAATATGTGAGACTTTTTTTTTAAAAAACTGACTTTGAGTTCGAAATTTGAACTGAAGACATCAACATTGTAAAGTTATAGTATTGAAATAGGCGGCTGTGGTAGCGTAGTTGGTATAGCGACACGCTGCGGGCTGGACAATCTGGGGATCGAATCCCGTTGGAGCCATATCTTCCGTACCGTCCATACTGGCTCCGAAGCCGACCCACCATCCTATACAGTGGGCACCGGTTCTTCACCGTGGGTTAGGTTGCCGAAGCATGGTGCTGACCACCCACGTCCTTTTAGTGTAGGATTGCGAATGGGTAGGAGCTGTACCTTCACCTCGCGTCTGTGCCTGCTGCTTAGGCACATAGTAGGGTGACGTTTGCCATAGTATTGAGGTATTTTAAATGGTTTGTAGCTGTATTCTTTGCTTCGTATATTACGTTTCCGCCTCTGCACATAGGCTGTAACCTGAAAAGCATTTGTGCTACTTGAGTCCACAGCCGTAGGTTATGTTTCGTTAGGCGACATTAATTTTAAGAACCACTTCTGAACGGTTAAACTGAATGCTTGTACTTATAAATGATGTCCCTTAACTAATTGCAATTAACGTTGAAGACTACATATAAAATGGTGGGATACCTACAGTGCATAGTCGTCCTGTTACTAATTTTAAGGTTCGCTTAAAGACCTGAAGGGCACACGCGGTGGCGCAGTTGGTTTAAGTACTGCACTGCACGGCGGACGGTCGCGGTTGCAATACCTTTTGGGGTTATTGGGATTTACCACTAATCCTTCTGGCCGTATTATGACCGTGTGGTCGACTCAGCCTCTGACAGAAATGTGTACCCGAGGTATCTCCTGGAGGGTAAAGGCAGCCGGTATGTATAGCTGACAACAGTGATTTTCTGTTGCTTATGTCTAGACAGACAGAGGGCATGCATTGCCATGCACAGCTTGTTTCGTAGCCACATACGTTCCGGCACGGTAGGTAATGATTTATATTAGTGTAATACCGGGCTTCAGTATGGACCCTGAGACTGAATACCCTCACTGAGGTGTCTCGTGGTGTTCCGCACCTCTTCGGTCTAGTACCTAATGGTAGAACACTGTCACTTTCTTCTTGAGCCTTGCAGAATTTCTCCTTCACTGAATATCATACCATTTGAGGCTGTAAGTCCCAGCTACTGACGGCGTTGGTAATTGAACCGGAGACAAGTAGAACAAACACTGATTCTGTCGAGGATTGTGGAGAAAAATTCTGAAAATCCTTGTGAATTTTCAAGACACTAAACCCGATCTTGTAGTTCGATGTGATATTTGTTTGTTCTAGTGAAGATTTTGAATAATGGTTGACAGGTATCTGGGTGACGAAGCATTTCATTTGGTATTAAACGTTAATCTATTTCCATTAGTGCGTTAATTCATCTCAATTTACGGCCACCACTCCCGGCCCTTTTGCCTTAGGAAATGACATTTTAAATCACTCCACTGTTATTCTGTCTGTGTCCCATTACGTTCGTCATTAGGGGTCTCACATCCCTCGAGTTTGAAATCTGCCGCAAGGGGAATCGAAGTTCGGGGTGACATCGTCTTGAACCGTTAGTGTGATTGCATCACAGTGAAGTGAAGCACACCTACAACGGGTGTTAAACTGCTCTCATGGTCATTGAAAATCAACACGAATTCTCAACACTGGTTAAATAAACCGTATTTTTATTGCATACAAGTTATTTGCATTTCAATTGTAACGATGAGCCTAGAACGCCGACAGTGATGTGTGAGACCGCAGTATCTCCATGCATACGCACAGTGGCTGAGACATTCTTAACTCTTGTGCAGGTCACCCTGCTCCGTAAACATGTACCTGTAGATACTAACGAATAATCCGTCGCCATTTTGATATTAGAAACTCTCAAGGCGCCGGGTGCTGAGTCTGGGTTTTACTGGCATGGTTCACCTCACCGTCGCCTTTGTACTCCGATGTTGTGGGCAGCATGTTCCCCCGTAACATGAGGAATCAGATGCTGTACCAGACCACGCAGAAACACTTTTCAGAAGGTTTAGAGGTTTTTGTGACACAGATTTTTAGCCTGAGATTTCCTGGGATGTGTCACTATGCTTCCCACGTCTTCCCTGACGTTGCGTGTAGCAGGTTTCTCTGAAACGCTAATAACCATCTACCAGTCTACACGATATGACTTCTAAGAAGTCTTTGAGGTTCTTACGTATTGAAATTAAGACAGGCCTCCTTTGTGAAAGGCCACTTCTTTCTCTCGCTTCTTTCCTAACATTGGAAGTGACACGTTCCTCCCAAATCTTAATAACTGTTTACCGGACGTCATAAGTTCTCAGAAGAGTGCTGCCATATTAATTGTCATTGTGTTGCTTTATGCCTGTAAAGTTTGCACTTTTATCCACAATTACATTATTTGCTACGGGAGTTTTCATTTTAATATGCAGAAGAGTTTCGCAGACGTTATGGTGGTTCTTTACGGTTTCTTAAACCTTGGGACTGCTTTATTTATTGTTTAATAATGATGATGCTGCAGTTATAAAAAAGTTGCTGGAATTTATGCGTGTCTTCATTAATCCGAAGTATTTCGTAGTTAAATAAGGACATCACGAGAGATGGTAGAGGAACAGGAAGGCCGTTCAGAATTTCGTTACAGACACACTTCGTGTAGATAAAGATTAGAGTAAGAATAAGGAGATGGAAATGTAATATCGGAATTGCAAAATAGAACTTGTTATTGCTCTGTGA